>ERZ791854.96-NODE-96-length-84122-cov-4.15398_pt1 | contig 84122 bp, 74 predicted proteins | sample MGYA00510286_ERZ791854 | MGnify/ENA primary metagenome ERZ791854 (study PRJEB30046, sample SAMN00715267) | human gut metagenome | study: EMG produced TPA metagenomics assembly of the A metagenome-wide association study of gut microbiota in type 2...
TTATAGACACTCCATAACCGTGAGTTCCATAACGTAAATTGCAGATTCTGTGGTGTAATTCACAGCGTAAATGGGCATGTATAAGCGTCCTCTCACAAGTCATCCATAACGTAAATAAAAGAAAAACGGTACAGACAAATATGATTTCCTTTGTGAGCCATGGAGCTGGGATTCTAACAATCATGGAAGCTTCAGCTGAACATGATTGTTGTTCAGAAGCCCAGCGGAATGCCCGGCGAACAGGAACATCATATTTCGTCTGTACCGTTTTTCTTTTCATAAACCTATAAAATCACGACTTGTGAGAGGACGCTTATATCTGCCCCCTCACAACCTATAAAAGCACTACAGAATCTGCGACACTACGCCAATTAACCTCCGGTTATGATAACAAGGCCTTGTCGTTTGCAAATTCCTGCCCGCTGACTTTTTCAAACTGGTGCAGCAGATCTTCAACCGTCAGTTTCTTCTTTTCCTCGCCGGAAATATTTAAGATAACTTTTCCTTCGTGCATCATGATCAGGCGATTTCCGTGCACAATAGCATCCTTCATATTGTGCGTTACCATCATAGCGGTCAGATGATTGTCGGAGATGATCTTGTCGGAAATCTCAAGTACTTTTGCGGCCGTTTTCGGATCAAGGGCAGCGGTGTGTTCATCTAACAGTAAAAGTTTTGGTTTCTGGATGGAAGCCATCAACAGTGTGATTGCCTGACGCTGTCCGCCGGAAAGCAGTCCGACTTTGCTGGTGAGACGATCTTCAAGACCTAAATCCAATGTTTTTAACATTTCCCGGTAGGTGTCGCGTTCTGCCTTCGTGATTCCCCAGCTTAACCCACGTTTTCTGCCACGGCGGGCTGCAATTGCCATATTTTCCTCGATGGACATGGTGGTTGCAGTTCCGGTCATAGGATCCTGAAAGACACGGCCTAAATATTTGGCACGCTTGTATTCGGATAATTTTGTGACATCATCACCACCAATAAATATTTTACCGGAATCCACTGGCCAGACACCTGCGACAGCGTTTAAAGTTGTGGATTTTCCAGCACCGTTACCACCGATAACAGTGACAAAATCGCCATCTTCTAATGTCAGATCAACTCCGTTTAAAGCAACTTTTTCATTGATCGTACCAGCGTTAAATGTTTTGCAGATATGATCGATTTTTAACATTTCAGCCATTATTTTGCCACTCCTTTCCTGCTATGTTTCGCTTTCAGATACGGGATTGAAAGGAAGATAGCTACTACAATTGCAGAGAATAATTTCAGGTCGTCGGATGGGAATTTCAACCATAAAACAACACTTAAAACAAGGTAGTACAGGATAGCTCCGGCAATGACGGAGAGCAGTGTGTAAGCAAATGCAATTTTTTTGCCGGCACACATTTTTCCAAAGAGGACATCGCCAATGATAACAGCAGCAAGTCCGATAACGATCGCACCACGTCCCATATTGACATCCGCTGCTCCCTGATACTGGGCGTAAAGTCCACCGGAAAGTCCTACAAGACCGTTAGAGATCATCAGTGCAAGTACGGTATGAAAATCAGTGTTGATTCCCTGCGCTCTTGCCATCTGCCGGTTACAGCCGGTTGCACGGATTGCATGTCCCTGCTCTGTTCCGAAATACCAGTAGAGAATGGCAACGAGTACAACGCAGAAGAGGATACAGGTCGTAAACATACGGATTTTGCTTGCAGTTGAGTCCGAAATATAACGGAGTGACACAACAAGGCTGTATTTGTCAACGCTGACTGCCTGATTGGAGCTTCCGAGAATATTTAAGTTGATAGAGTAAAGTGAAATCTGCGTCAGGATACTTGCAAGGATTCCCGGGATCCCAAGTGCGGTATGTAACATTCCGGTGATAAATCCGGCGGCCATTCCTGCAAGAAAAGCAAAGATAAGAGCAAGCCATGGGTTCATGCCTGCGCGGATCAGCATAACGGCGACTGCACCTCCGGTCGCCATGGAACCGTCAACGGTCAGATCGGCAAAATCCAACAATTTGTAAGTAATGTAGACTCCAAGTGCAAGGAGTCCCCAGATGAGTCCCTGTGCGCATGCGCCCGGCAGGGAACGGAGCAATGCCAGCGGGCTCAGGGAAGCTAAATAAGTTGTTAACATCATCGTCATAAGAAATCTCTCCTTATTTTTTTATAAAATGCCTGTGCGGAACTATTTGGTGCAAAAATCATCTACAAATATAAAACAATATTCATGAAATCAATTGCTTGCAGAACAAAATACCCACAGCATAAAATACCTGCGGTATTTGTTGAGACGAAATACCGCAGGCATATTATAACATAATACTAAAACGATTTAAAGCTTTAACTTGTTGCATTGATGAAAGATTATTCTGTTACTGTTTGCTCAGCAGTAATACACTTGCTGTTTTGTTGCGTAAAAAAGTGATTCAGGAGTGAACAGTAACATTATTCTGTTTCAATTGCAACATAATCATCAGGAGGTGCGATTCCAAGCTGGGAACAAATATCTGCATTGTACTCTTTTGTTACCTGTGGTGCAGTCTTGATCTCCATCGTTGTGATATCAGCACCGTTTACAAGGATATCATAAGCCATCTGACCTGCTGTGTATCCGATATCATAGTAGCTGATAGAAAGCGTTGCAACACCACATCCGGAACAGATGCCTTCCTCACCGGCAATGATCGGAATACCTGCCGGAAGAGCGATGTTATTGATGGTTTCCGTGTTGTTTGCCATTGTGTTGTCTGTTGGAATATAAATAACATCTACTTCTGAAACTGCTGTCTGTACCACAGAGGTGATATCATTGGAATCAGAAGCAGTATATTCTTTGTACGCAATGCCGTCAGCATCTAAAGCAGCCTCGATCTGGGTAGCCTGATACTTGGAGTTTGGCTCTGCGGAACAGTAAAGGATACCGACTGTTTTTACATCCGGGAATAATTCTTTGATCATGGCTTCCTGTTCATCTAAAGGAGCAAGATCGGAAGTTCCGGAGATATTTCTTCCGGTAGAACCTGTCCAGTCGTCGATCTCAAGGGCAGTTGCATAATCTGTGACAGAAGTTCCAAGGATCGGGATCGTGCTTGTAGCAGCGGCAGAACACTGTAAAGCAGTGGTTGCGTTTGCAAGGATCAGGTCATAGTTGCCGGCAACAAAATTATTTGCAATGGTAGCACAGTTTGCCTGCTCGCCCTGTGCGTTCTGAAGGTCAAATGTTACATTATCTGCACCGAGCAGCTCTGTCAGTGCATCCTCAAAGCCCTGGGAAGCAGCGTCAAGAGCAGGGTGCTCTAACTGCTGTAAAATACCGATCGTATATTTCTGACCATCGGTACTGCCTGCTGCAGCGGATTCTGTTGTTGCTGCTGAATTGTCAGCAGATGCAGAGGTATTGTCGGAGGCTGTATCGCCGCCGCATGCTGTCATGGAAACTGTCATTGCAGCTGCCATCATGACAGAGAGTATTTTGTTCATCTTTTTCATATTCATTCTCCTTATCATTGATCATAGCCTTTAATGCTTTAAAGCATTAATGCTTTTAATGATTGAATTATAATCACTCATACAGGATTCGTCAACCGGAATTTGAGAAAAAATGTGTAAAGGACACTCATTTTTTCGGTGAGGATCATAAGAAAAAGATTTAAAATCTTAAGAAAACCTTTATAGTATGCAGGGTAGAAAAGTGTTAGGATGGAAACCGGAGAGATTTTTAGAAAGGATTTTATGAAAATAAAAGAGGGGTTATCCAACATTGTATTTCCTCCAAGATGCCCTGTCTGTGATGAGGTGATATATGTTGGGAAAGATACATGTGAAGACTGCCGGAAGAAAGTGATCTGTATCGGGGAACCGTCCTGCAAAAAATGTGGCAAGCCATTAGAAGACCAGAGGAGGGAATACTGCACAGACTGCATGAGGAAAAAACACTATTTTTCCCAGGGAAAAGCGGTTTTTGTTTATCAGGGAGAAATCCGCCAGTCCATGTACCGTTTTAAATATAGTAATAAACGCGAATATGCAGATTTTTATGCGAAAGAAGCAGTGCGCATCTATGGAGACTGGATCCGAAGAAAACAGATCGAAGCAATTGTACCCGTTCCCATGTACCGTTTGAAGGAAAAGGGGAGAGGGTATAATCAGGCAGCCGTATTTGCGCGGACTCTGGGAGAAAAAATGAATCTTCCGGTGGAAAAGCGCATGGTAAAACGAATCCGGAATACCACGCCGCAAAAAGAATTAAATGATGTCGAACGGAAGATAAATCTAAAAAAAGCTTTCCAGTTAGTACCAAATATAGTAAAATATAGGAAAATATTAATTGTAGATGATATCTATACGACGGGAAGCACGATCGATGCAGTGGCAGAGGTACTTTTGCAGGCAGGGGTGGATGAGATTTATTTCCTATGTATCAGTATCGGCGAGGGATTTTAGGAGGAATATGCTATGGATGTAAGAAATTGTAAGGGCTGTGGAAAACTCTTTAATTATATGAGTGGCGCACAGCTTTGCCCTGAATGCAGGGCAAAGCTTGAGAAGAAATTTAGCAGCGTGAAAGATTATATCGGTGAACATCCACAGGCATCCATCAGTCAGGTGGCAGAGGATATGGATGTTTCTGTGAAACAGATCAAACAGTGGGTGAAAGAGGAGAGACTGATCCTCTCGGAAGCTTCTTTAGATGGTGTGTTGTGTGAACACTGTGGCAGACCGATCACAAGCGGACGCTTCTGTGACAAGTGTAAAGCTGCTATGGCAAATAATCTGCGGAGTGCTTTGAACAGACCACGTCCAATGCAGCAGAGATCGGGCGGAGAGCGTGATGAAGGGGATAAGATGAGATTCCTGAGATAGAACCGGGAACAGAATGTCACATATCTGAAAATAAGGACAGAATTTATAAAAAAGCAGGGCGCATAGCTACGTTATTTATATAGATAGAAACGTAGAAAGGTCGCATCTGCTTTTTTTTGTTTGAAAATACCGCCTACTGTGTTATAATGATGAATAAGAATGCATAATTGCGTGAAGAATGTACTTTTTCAGAAAATGAGATGGGTTTATTTTATAGTAGATACATTGTGTGACAGACAGGAAGGAAATCTGCATGGTTAACGAAGAACGTTTACATCATATGATAAAAATGGCGATATTTGACACCGATCAGGGAAAAGAATGTAAGCCGATGACACAGTATGCAAGAAAAGATTATGTTTCGCTGCGTATGCTTGGAAGCTTTGTGTCAGGAACGATTGGCTTTGCGCTGATCCTTGTGACATGGGGCATTTATTCCATGAACCAGTTAATGGAGAATCTGAATGCAATGGATATTCAGGAACTGCTGACATCCGTGCTGGTAAAGTATATTGTGTTTATGATTGCTTACATGGCGATCACGTATTTTGTTTATAATAGAAGATATACAAAGGGACGCCGTGAGGTAAAGAAGTATTATGGCAATCTGAAGAAGCTGAATCAGTTATACGAGAGGGAAGACAAGCTGAAAATGTCTGAGAATAAAGACTGGGAATAATCACTGAACGTTGCCGGGGGGCAGGAAAATCAGGAGTAAAACAAACGGCGGGAGGCTAAAATGACAACCTTATTAGAATTGAAAGAGAAACTGATCCGTTTTTACGGAAAAAATGAAATATATGTGAAACCGGCGATCCGGTTTGTACTTGCATTGTTTACATTCCTTGTGATCAACAACAGTATTGGATATATGAAACTGGTCAGCAAGACTCCGGTTGCAGTCATTCTTGCACTTGTGTGTTCCATGCTTCCGGTCAATGGACTGATCGCAATTGCTGCGTTGGTCGTTTTGGCGGATCTGTACGCATTATCCATTGAGGTATGTCTGGTAGGACTTCTCATGTTTGCGATCATCTATTTTATTTATTTCCGTTTTTCCCCAAAGAGTGGTATCAATGCGGTTCTGACACCGGTCTGCTTTAAGCTGCATATTCCTTATGCGGTACCGGTTGGCTCCGGTCTGCTGAGTGAGGCGTATTCTGTAGTGTCTGTTGCCTGCGGTACGGTGATCTATTTCTTTATCCATGGAGTGAGCGAGAATGCAAGCGCATTGAGCGATGCAGCGGAAGAGACGGATTCTTCGGTATCAAAAGTAGTAGTGGCATTGAACCAGCTGATTGGAAATAAAGAGATGTACCTTGTTCTTGGCATTTTTATCATTACGACACTCATTGTCTATGTGGTGAGAAAGCTTGACATTGAGCATTCATGGACGGTTGCATGGGCATCCGGTATTTTATTTGAAGCGATTGGACTGACAGCAGGATACATTTTACTTGGGATTTCAGACAAAATTGCCGGTGTGATCATTGGAAGCGTGATCTCCGGTGTGATCGCCATGATCATCCAGTTTCTGTTTTTTAATCTGGATTACTCCAGAACGGAACGACTCCAGTTCGAGGATGATGATTACTATTATTATGTAAAAGCAGTTCCAAAGTCTCTGGTGACAGAGAAGGATAAACAGATCAAACGTTTTAACGGCAAAAACGAGAAGGAACGTTTGAACAAGAAGAAATTTGCAGAAGAGATGGACATAGACGAAAATTTATTAGATTAAAAGGAAGTGAATCCGGTGCAGAATTTAGGCGTAATATTGCGGACGTTTTGGGAAAAAGCGGTGTCTTACCTGACACTTCAGATGTCCCTCACAGATATTATAGAGATCATTATCATTTCAGTTCTGATCTATTATATGCTGGTTTGGATCAAAGATACGAGAGCGTGGATGCTTCTCCGTGGAATCCTTGTGATCCTTGCCTTTGTTTTGCTTGCAGTTTTATTTGAAATGAATACGATCGTCTGGATCGCCGACAAACTGTTTAACGTGGCAATGATCGCTGTGGTCGTGATCTTCCAGCCGGAGATGCGCAAGGCACTGGAAAATCTCGGACGGAAGAACATTTTGGTAAATCTTTTTAATTTTGATTTCAACAAAGTGGAGAATGGAAAGTTTTCCGACAAGACTATCACAGAGCTGGTGAAGGCCTGCTATGAGATGGGAAAAGTAAAAACAGGAGCACTCATCGTAGTGGAAGATGAAATCGTTCTGACGGAGTATGAGAGGACAGGGATTGCCGTAGATGGTATCCTGACCAGCCAGCTTCTGATCAATATTTTTGAAAAAAACACACCGCTGCATGATGGAGCAGTCATTGTGAGGGGAGACAGAGTTGTTTCTGCCACCTGCTATCTTCCACTGACGGACTCCTTAAGCCTGAGCAAAGACCTTGGAACAAGACACCGTGCGGCAGTCGGTATCAGTGAGGTGAGCGATTCACTTACGATCGTAGTATCTGAGGAGACCGGAAAAGTATCCATTGCATTAGATGGTGAACTTTACCGGAATGTAGATGCAGAATTCTTAAAAAATAAACTGGCTTACATTCAGAAACGTGAGCAGGACACTTCGAAAGTGAAATCATGGAGAGGGAGGCTGAAAGATGTTACAAAAATTCGGAAAGAAAGTAATGAATAACTTTGGCCTTAAGATCCTTGCTGTTTTGTTTGCTGTTGTTTTATGGATCGTAGTCGTGAATATTGATGATCCGAGCAACTCAAAACCTTACACAACCAGTGTCTCACTGGAAAATAAATCTTATATCACCTCCATGGGAAAATGGGCAGATTATCTGGATGGAAAGAATACGATCACGTTCAGCGTGTATGCAAAACGCTCTGTGCATAATACACTTACCAATGCGAACTTTACAGCAACGGCGGATGCACAGAAAATTGAATATGATGAGAAAACAGGGACTTACCGTGTGCCGGTTGTCGTGACCTGTAACCGTAACAACAGCAGTATTAATATTACCAGCAAAGATCTGTATCTGGATCTTGAACTGGAGGATTCTGCTTCAAAGCAGTTCCCGATCAAGACAAACACAACCGGTACGGTTGCGTCGGGATGCGCGCTTGGTGATGTTGAGATCACAGATGCGAATGTTATGAAAGTATCCGGTCCAGCTTCTGTGGTAAATCAGATCGATACCGTTGTGGCGACTATTAATGTAGATGGCATGTCAACGGATATCACAGACCGTGTGACACCTGTATTTTATGATGCACAGGGAGAGGTTGTGGATACGACAAAGCTTACGCTGAGTGTGAGCACAGTCAATATCAGTGCACAGATACTGAATACGAAAGATGTGGAACTGGAATTCCTGACAACCGGAACTCCGGCAGATGGATACCAGGCAGGGAATATCACCTATACACCACAGAAAGTACGTATTAAAGGCGAGGCGGCTATTTTAAATACCATCAATAAGATCACGATCCCGGAAGAAGTGTTAGATATTACAGATGCAACTTCAAATATTGAAAAGACTGTGGACATTTCCACATATCTTCCTTCAGGCACTGCATTAGTGATCAGTTCAGACTCCAAGATTGATGTTACAGTTGTGGTGGAGGCAGTAAAGACAAAGACTTTGCAGATCCCGGTGACGAATCTTCAGGTGATCGGACTGAGTTCGGATGAAAAAGTACAGTATGAGGAAGACAACATTGCCTTGACAGTGTCAGGAAGAAGCAGTGTGATCGATGCGCTGGACGAAAAGACGATTTCCGGCAGTATCGATCTGACAGATTTAAAGCTGGGTGCACATAATGTACTGATTACATTTGAATTGGATACAAATACGGTCAGCTATGCGGATACCTATGCCGCGGTTACCATTGAAAGCGCATCTGATACATCAGCTTCTGCTGATAATACAGATGAGGAACTGGAGAGTACCTCAACGGTAAGGAAAACAAGTGAACGTTAGCAGATTTAAAAAATTTGAAATAGGAACAAAGAGAGGAACAGTAATATGGCAAGAATGTTTGGAACAGACGGCGTCCGTGGTGTGGCGGGCTCGGAACTGACAATTGAACTGGCAACAAAGTTAGGTCAGGCAGGAGCTTACGTGCTCACAAAAGAGCAGGAGCATCAGGCAACCATTATTGTAGGATGTGATACGAGAATTTCAGGAGGAATGTTAGCGAGCGCATTAATGGCAGGTATCTGTTCGGTTGGCGCAAATGCAATATTTGTCGGAGTGATGCCGACACCTGCGATCGCATATCTCACCAGAAAACACAAAGTAGATGCCGGAGTAGTCATCTCCGCATCACACAATCCAATGGAATTTAACGGGATCAAGTTCTTCAATGGAGAGGGCTACAAGCTTCCGGATGAGATGGAAGATGAGATTGAGGCTCTGATCAAAAATAATATGAAAGACGTGGTACTTCCGATCGGTTCCGGCGTAGGAAAGATTGATTACCGCTTTGACCTGAGAGATGAATACGTGAAATTCATGGAAAAATGTGTTCCGGTGGATCTTAAAGGTATGAAAATTGTTGTAGACTGCGCAGAAGGTGCATCCCATTATACATCTGTCAAAGCACTGACAGATCTTGGAGCAGATCTTATCGCGATCCACACCGATCCGGATGGTACGAACATCAATTCCAATTGTGGCTCTACCCATATGGATGAGCTGAAAGCGCGTGTTGTATATGAAAAGGCAGCAGTTGGTCTTGCGTTTGACGGTGACGCAGACCGTATGCTTGCGGTGGATGAGCATGGAAATGTTGTGGACGGCGATCAGATCATGGCAATCTGTGGCAACTACATGAAGTCCAAAGGAACTTTGAAGAAAGATACGATCGTAGTCACAGTCATGACGAACCTCGGATTTACCCTTATGGGGCAGAAAGAGGGCATCCATGTGGAAAAGACAAAAGTTGGCGACCGTTATGTTCTTGAGAATATGAGAAAAAATGGCTATAACATCGGAGGAGAGCAGTCCGGCCATGTTATCTTCTTAGACGATAATACAACCGGTGACGGATTATTAAGTGCCCTGCATTTATTAGAGGTTATGGTCAATACTGGAAAACCGTTGTCAGAACTTGCTGAGATTATGGAAGTACTCCCACAGGCTCTTGTCAACGCAAAAGTTCCAAACCATAAAAAAGAAAAATTCATGGAATATCAGGAAATTGCAGATGCTGTGGCAGATGTTGAGAAAAAATTCAAGGGCGAGGGAAGGGTTCTCATCCGCCCATCCGGAACAGAACCGCTGGTGCGCGTCATGATCGAAGGAAAAGACCAGAAAGTGATTGATGAAGAGGCGAAGAAACTGGCAGAACTGATCACAAGAATTATGTTATAGAAGACCAGAATGCTGGTCTGACTATGACAGGGGAATCCAGACCGGCATACAGAGTAAAAAATCAGGGGACTGGAATTTGGAGGGTAATACAGCATGGTTAGTCAGAAAGTAGTAATAAAAAATCCGACAGGACTGCATTTGAGACCTGCGGGAATTTTATGTAAGGATGCAATGCAGTTTAAATCACATATCACGTTCCGCTACCGCGATAATATCGCAAACGCAAAAAGTGTCTTAAGCGTGTTAGGTGCATGTATCAAGTCCGGAGATGAGATTGAACTCATGTGCGAGGGCGAAGATGAGGAAGAGGCTTTAAAAGCGATCGTGGAAGCGATTGAGGATGGATTGGGAGAGTAAGGGATGGATCAGTTGTCCATAATTGTTCCTTGCTATAACGAGGAACAGACCGTGGAACTTTTTTATACAGAAGTTGAAAAGATGGTCCAGTATATGCCAGATATTCAGACAGACTATCTGTTTGTGGATGATGGATCAACCGACAGGACATTAGAGAAAGTCAAAGAACTTCGTGTAAGAGATAAAAGAGTAAAATACATTTCCTTTTCAAGAAATTTTGGGAAAGAAGCAGCAATGTATGCAGGTCTTGAACATGTATCAGGAGAATATGCTGTTATTATGGATGCAGATCTGCAGGATCCTCCAATGCTGTTGCCGGAAATGCTTCGAATCATAAGAGAAGAACAATATGATTCTGTCGCTACAAGGAGAGTCACACGAAAAGGAGAACCTCCGATCAGATCTTTTTGTGCCAGACAATTTTATCATATCATGAATAAAATCAGTGATGTGGAACTGATGGATGGCGCAAGGGATTATCGGTTTATGACTAGAAAATATGTGAATGCAGTGTTAAGTCTGAAAGAATTCAACCGTTTCTCAAAAGGTATTTTTGGATGGGTTGGATTTCGGACAAAATGGCTTGAATTCGAAAATCAGGAGCGCAGTGCCGGGGAGACAAAATGGTCTTTTTGGAAACTGGTACAATATTCACTGCAGGGAATTGTTTCGTTCTCGGAAACACCACTCTATATGGCCTCCGTTCTTGGCGGAGGAATGTGCGGTGTAGCACTACTGGCAATTATATTTATTATTGTACGCCAGCTATTATTTGGCGGCTCTGCATTCGGCTGGCCGTCTATGGCATGTATTGTGATTTTAATTGGAGGAATACAGTTGCTTTCCATTGGAATATTAGGGCTGTATTTTTCAAAGATGTATCTGGAGATAAAGCATAGACCGATTTATATTATGTCAGAAACATGCATTGAGTTAGAGAGAAAAGAAAAAACAGATGAAATTATGTAAATAAAAATTGGAACAATTATAATATCATTGAAATAGATAAGGAAGTAAATAATGAAAAAAATATTGGTAACAGGATGTAACGGTCAACTTGGACGTGCTATCAGAAAAGAATATGCAGGGAGTGACGTGGAATTTGTTAATACAGATGTAACAGAGGGAGAAGGAGTAAAAGCTCTCGACATTACAGATGTAGATGCAGTTCTTAAAATGGTTGGGGAGACAAAGCCGGAAGTGATCATAAACTGTGCAGCACATACGAATGTAGATGCCTGTGAGACGCAGTGGGATCTTGCTTATAAAATTAATGCGATTGGTCCTAGAAATCTAAGTATTGCGGCTTCAAAAGCAGGAGCTAAAATGATACATGTGTCCACTGACTATGTGTTTGAAGGAAATGGGACAAGACCATATACAGAATTTGATGAACCAAATCCAGTGAGTGCATATGGAAAAACAAAACTGGAAGGAGAAAATTTTGTAAAGGCATTTGCAGACAAATATTTTATTTTACGCACAGCATGGCTTTACGGAGAAGGAAAGAATTTTGTTAAAACAATGCTCCGTTTGGCGGAGACACATGATGAAGTCAGTGTCGTGTCAGATCAGCTGGGGTCACCGACAAGTGCGGTTGAATTAGCAAAAATGATTCATTATTTAGAACCGACAGAAAACTATGGAGTATTTCATGCCACCTGTGAAGGGGATACAAACTGGGCGGAATTTGCAGAGGCAATCTTTAAACGGGCAGGAAAGAATACGAAAGTAAACCACGTGACCAGTGAGCAATATGCGAAGATGAATCCTGCGTCAGCAAACAGACCGGCATATTCGATTTTAGATAATTATATGTTACGTCTGACCAGTGATTTCAGGATGGCAGATTGGCAGGATGCATTGGACGTATATATGAAAACACTTGACTTTTAGTAGATGAATTTAATGTCTGTGTCAGTAAAATATAGGGTTAGCATTGATAAATAATGACATAGATGTTATACTGAATAAACGCATTTTAGGAGGATGAGAGATGAGAACGTATTTAGTAACTGGAGGAGCAGGCTTTATTGGATCAAATTATATTCATTATATGTTCCGTAAATATGACAATGAAATTCGCATTATTAATGTGGATGCATTAACTTATGCGGGAAATCTTGAAAATTTGAAAGATATCGAAAACCGTGAAAACTATACTTTTGTTAAAGCTGATATCACAGATAAAGAAGCTATTATGAAAGTATTCGAGGAGAATGATATTGATCGTGTTGTGCATTTCGCAGCAGAAAGTCACGTGGACAGAAGTATTAAGAATCCGGAAGTTTTTGTTAAAACAAACGTTCTTGGAACGGCCGTTATGTTAAACTGTGCAAAAGCAGCATGGGAATTGCCAGACGGAAGTTTTAAGGAAGGTAAGAAGTTCCTTCATGTATCTACCGATGAGGTATATGGTTCACTTCCAGACGATGGAAAGAGTTATTTTTATGAGACAACACCATATCAGCCACACAGCCCATATTCTGCAAGTAAGGCATCTTCAGATATGTTGGTAAAAGCATATATTGATACTTATCACTTCCCAGCTAATATTACCAACACATCCAATAATTATGGACCTTATCAGTTCCCGGAAAAACTGATTCCACTTATCATTAACAATGCATTACATGGTAAGAAGTTACCGGTATATGGTGATGGCTTAAATATTCGTGACTGGTTATATGTAGACGATCATGCAAAAGGAATTGATATGGTTCAGGAACAGGGAAAATTAGGAGAATCTTATAATATTGGTGGACATAATGAAAAACGTAATATCGAAATCATCAATATTATTATTGAAACATTGCAGGAAATTCTCCCTGACAGTGATCCAAGAAAAGCAAATGTCAGCAAAGATTTGATCACATATGTAGAGGATCGTAAGGGACATGACCGCAGATATGCAATCGCACCAGATAAGATTAAAGCTGAGATTGGCTGGGAACCAGAGACTATGTTTAAGGATGGAATTAGGAAGACCATTGCTTGGTATCTTGCCCATGAGGATTGGATGAACAATGTTACCAGTGGAGATTATCAGAAATATTACGAGGATATGTACAAAAATAAATAAAAATTGGGAGCATCAGTTGTCGACTGATGCTTCTTGTGTGTTTTATTAAGGATAGGTGTATGAAGAAAACAATTATAGTTATGCCTGTTGCGAATGAAGAAGCTACAATGGAAAAAGTATTACAACAGATATTGGCGTTACCGTATGATAATTTATATATATATCCGGTTGTAGATAATTATTCAAAAGATAATACGGAGAAAATTATCAGAGATTTTGAAATGAAAACGGATAAAGTGAAATGCATTTTTTATAAAGAATCTTATGGTGTAATTAGTTGCTATCTGGAGGGATTTCGCAGGGCATTAGCAGATGGTGCGGAGTGCATTTTAGAAATGGATGGAGGAGGTAGTCATTCTCCATCGGAAATACCGCAGTTTATTGAAAAATTGGAAGAAGGATATGACTGCGTCTGGGGTTCAAGATTTATTGAGGGAGGAGAAATAGCCAATCAACCTTTATATCGAAGAATTTTAAGTGGAGGCGGAACAATACTTTCCAATCTGGTTTTGGGTACAAAACTGAGAGATATGACAAGTGGATTCGAAGGATTTCAACGTTATGTTTTGGAAAGTATGGATTTAAAAGCATTTTTGTCGACTGGACATATGTACCAGACAGAGATGCGGTACTATTGCCGAAATTATCATACGATTGAAGTCCCAATTCATTATGTGGGTGGCTCCTCTAGCTTGAAATTTAAATCTGTTAAAGAAGCATTAAAAATTTTGTTTCAATTGAAAAAAAATGAAACCAAAGTGATGAAAAAAGTGGAGAAATAAATGGAAAAGTATAAATTTCTGATTCTTGGAGCTGGACCTGCCGGATTGACATTTGCTAACAGATTGCAGCAAAACGCAGAAGAGTCATTCTTAGTGCTTGAAAAGGAAAAAGAAGCAGGAGGGCTATGCAGGTCAGTTGAGATGGATGGTGCACCGCTTGATATTGGAGGAGGACATATATTAGATGTTGCAAGACCACATGTGAACCAGTTTCTATTTGAATTTATGCCAGAGAGTGAATGGAATTTGTTTACAAGAAATTCTCAAATAAATTTGCGAGGGGCATTAATTGATCATCCAATAGAAGCAAATATTTGGCAACTTCCAATTGAACAGCAGATTGAGTATATAAAGTCAATTGCGCAAGCTGGATGTGTTCAGAAAAAAAAGAAGCCTGAAAATTTTATCGAATGGATAAACTGGAAGCTTGGAGATAAGATTGCAGACGATTATATGTTGCCATATAATCAGAAAATGTTTTCAAAGGAATTAAATCAGTTAGGAACATATTGGCTTGAAAAATTACCTGACGTATCCTTTGAAGATACACTTCGAAGCTGTTTGAAAAAAAAAGCATATGGAAAAGAGCCTGGACATGCAAGATTCTATTATCCCAAAAAATATGGGTATGGAGAAGTGTGGCTGCGTATGGCTGATAAAATTAAAAAATATATATGCTATTCACAGAGTATAAAAAAAGTTGATTTTGTAAATAGAATTGTTACTACTAAGAACGGAAATATATATCAGGCTGAAAAAATCATTTTTACAATTCCATGGACAAGTGTAGATGAATTTTATGGAATGCCAGATGATATAGAAAAAATGATACCTCAATTAAAACATAATGCTGTGGAAATTAGATATTATCCAGATAATCTGGAAACAAGTGCACACTGGATATATTATCCTGATTTAACACTGCCATATCATCGTATTTTAGTTCGACCTAATTTTTGCTTGAATAGTAGGGGATATTGGACAGAAACAAATGCTGAGAGAACCGACATGTTTTCTCCACAGGATTCAGATAAGTTTTGTTATATGAATCAATATGCATATCCATTAAATACAATTGATAAACCATATGTTATGAAAAAATTACTTATATGGGCAGAAAGCAATCAGGTTTATGGATTAGGACGTTGGGGTGAACATCAACATTATAATTCAGATGTAACGGTTGAGCGTGCGATGAATTTAGCCGAAAAATTAATTAAAAAATAACAAAATCTTTTTAAGAAATGTTTAATTTTATAGTTTAGGTACAGATTAAGTCTATAAAAGTTGAGTTGATGAAGAAAAAATGATAGAATACAAAAAAATATAATTACGGAGGAAACTTTTCATGAAAGGTATTATACTTGCAGGTGGTTCTGGAACCAGATTATATCCATTAACAAAAGCAATTTCAAAACAGATTATGCCAGTTTATGATAAGCCAATGATCTATTATCCGCTCTCTACATTAATGCTTGCGGGAATCAGAGAAGTTCTTATTATTTCAACTCCGAGAGATCTTCCAGTATTTGAAGAACTTTTTGGAGATGGAAGTCAGCTTGGAATGTCTTTCTCTTATGCAGTTCAGACAGAGCCGAGGGGATTGGCGGATGCATTTATTATAGGAGAAAAGTTTATTGGAAAAGATGCTGTCGCTTTGGTATTAGGTGATAATATTTTCTATGGACAGAGCTTTTCAAAAGTATTAAGAAGTGCAGCAGAAAGAACAGAGCATGAAGCAGGGGCAACTATTTTTGGATATTATGTAAGAGATCCAAGAGAATACGGGGTTGTAGAATTTGATGAAAATGGAAAGGCTTTATCTATTGAGGAGAAGCCGGAAAATCCAAAGTCAAATTATGCGGTTCCAGGATTGTATTTCTATGATAATGATGTTGTAGAAATTGCAAAGAATGTAAAACCATCTGCTCGTGGTGAAATTGAAATTACCAGTGTAAACAACGAGTATCTTCAGAGAGGTACATTAAATGTTCAAACATTAGGACGTGGATTTGCATGGCTTGACACAGGAAATCATGATATGCTTCTTGCAGCGGCAGATTTTGTTTCTGCATTCCAGAAACGTCAGGGATTGTATATCTCATGTATTGAAGAGATCGCTTATAAGCAGGGATTTATTGACAGAGAGCAGTTGGTAAAACTTGCTCAGCCATTATTGAAAACAGATTACGGAAAATACCTGATGGAAATTGCGGAAGGACTTTAAAAGTCTGCTATTCTTGAAAAAGAACAAATTTTCTAAAAATTCAGGAAAAGTTAAGAGGATATAATAAGATGGGTAAAATAAGTGTTTCAGAGGATTGTAATGAAATTAAAGGATTAAAAGTAATTACTCCTTCTGTTTATGGAGACAATCGCGGTTATTTTATGGAGACATATAATTACAATGATTTTGCAGATGCAGGGATTGACTGCAAATTTGTGCAGGATAATCAGTCTGCCTCAAAAAAAGGTGTACTTAGAGGATTACATTTCCAGATTAATTATCCACAGGATAAACTTGTCCGGGTAATCAAAGGGGAAGTATATGATGTAGCAGTTGATATGCGTGAAGGTTCTGAGACATATGGAAAGTGGTTTGGAGTTCTTTTATCGGAGGAAAACAAAAAACAGTTTTTTATTCCAAAAAACTTTGCACATGGATTCTTAGTACTGTCTGATTATGCAGAGTTTTGTTATAAAGTGACTGATTTCTATCATCCAAATGATGAGGGGGGCATCATCTGGAATGATCCTGAAATAGGTGTTGAATGGCCAATCACGGAAGGCATGGAATTAATTATGTCAGAAAAAGATCATAAATGGGGAAGTATCAAGGAGTTAAAGAATGGCAGATAACAGCAAAAAAGTACCATTTGTGAAAGAAATATGGAATAGCCGGAAACTTATAATTCAGTTGGCAAAGAATGATTTCAAAACAAAGTATGCAGGTTCATATTTTGGAATTATATGGGCATTTATTCAGCCAATCATCACAATCATGATTTATGTGTTTGTGTTTGGAATGGGATTAAAGATGACGCCAAAGTCGACAGAATATCCATTCCTTTTATATCTGATTGCAGGTATTGTTCCATGGTTCTTTTTTGCTGATGCATGGATAAACTCAACAAATTGTTTGATTGAATATAGCTATCTTGTCAAAAAGATGGTATTTAAAATTAGTATATTGCCTATCGTAAAAGTAATATCTTCTTTGTTTGTCCATTTATTTTTTATTTTATTAGGATTTGTTATTTTTATGATAGCCGGCAGGACACCGGGAATAGCAATGGTTCAGGTGTTCTATTATATGTTTTGCGAAATTTGTCTTGTGTTGGCATTGACTTATTTTACAGCGTCTGTGACACCGTTTTTCAGGGATATGGCTCAGATTATCAATATTACTACGCAGCTTGGAATGTGGTTGACCCCAATTATGTGGGATGAAAGCATTATGCCTGCATGGGTAATGAGTATACTTAAATTTAATCCAATGTATTATATTGTCAATGGATACAGAGATTGTTTTATCTACGGAAGATGGATTCCACAGCATTGGCATATGACAATTTACTTTTGGATAGTGGTCATAATTCTTGCAATCATTGGAAGCAGGACTTTTAACAAAATGAGAGTGCATTTTGCAGATGTGCTGTAGGAGGATGAAATGCAGGAAAAAGTAATTGAAATTAAGGATATTACGAAAACATATAAGTTATATAATAAACCTTCTGATCGTCTGCGGGAAAATTTTTCTTTGACACATAAAAGTTATCACAGAGACCATAATGCACTACAGGGAATCAATCTGGACGTATATAAGGGCGAATGTGTTGGAATTATTGGAACGAATGGTTCAGGTAAATCAACTCTGTTGAAAATTGTTACTGGAGTTGTAGCTCCAACTTCGGGAACGTTGGAAATTAATGGAAAAATCAGTGCCCTGCTTGAGTTAGGAGCTGGATTTAATCAGGAATATACAGGAATAGAGAATATTTACCTCAACGGAACGATGGTAGGTTTTACGAAAGAAGAAATGGATGAAAAATTGCAGTCTATTATAGACTTTGCAGAGATTGGAGATTTTATCAATCAGCCGGTAAAAACATATTCGAGTGGAATGTTTGCAAGACTTGCATTTGCAGTTGCAATCAATGTAGAGCCAGATATTCTGATTGTTGATGAGGCGTTGAGCGTGGGAGATATATTTTTTCAGTCAAAGTGTTATCAGAAATTTTTAGATTTTAAGAAAGCTGGAAAAACAATTCTTTTTGTATCGCATGATCTAAGCAGTATTATTAAGTATTGTGATAGAAGTTTATTGATTCATCAGGGCAAACAGATTGCTGTGGGAAAGTCTTCAGAGATTGTAGATATTTATAAAAAGATTCTAGTAAATCAGTTTGATGAAAAAGATGTAGAAAAACTTTCTGCTAATGCGGACTCAGGTGATAAGAATCAGACAAAGGAAGAATTCCAGCAGACTATGAATGCAGATAATCAAACGTCTGAAAACAATAGTGAAGAGCCAGATAAAATGTCAGGTGTGTGGAAAGAAAAAATGGTAAATAATCCAAAGGCAGTCACTTATGGAAATGGTGTTGCTGAAATTATTGACTATGCAGTGATAGATGAACATGGAAATTTAAATCCATCTATTTATAAAGAGACTTATTTTTCAATCCGCATGAAAGTACAGTTTTTTAAGGATGTGGAAAATCCTATTTTTGCCTATACCTTAAAGGATATTAAAGGTACAGAGATTACCGGAACGAATACAATGTTGGAAAAGCAAACTCTTGAACGTGTAAAAGCCGGGGATATTGTTACTGTCGATTTTAATCAGAAGATGTGCTTACAGGGAGCAAATTATCTCCTTGCATTAGGCTGCACGGGTTATGAAGCTGGTGAATTTACAGTATATAGCAGATTGTATGATATTTGTAACATTGAAGTTGTTTCAGATTGCAATACAATTGGATATGTGGATATGGATGCTAAGGTATCTTATTTATAGGAGTACTTATGGAAAATATTGGAAAAGTAATAATGAATTATGATTATTATAGTGGTACAGATTTATATAGTGATGGCGATGTGGAAGATACTTTGCTTGAAATTGTAAAAACGCACGATAAAAGAGACTTTCCTTCCATAATTGCAGAGTCAAAATCATGGCCTGTTCTGTATCATCTTTCAGAAGTCAGAACCAATATTTTAAACTGGTATCCATTTGAGAAAAATGCCAGTGTATTGGAAGTGGGAGCTGGTTGTGGAGCAATTACAGGGGCTATAGCTGATAAAGTTGCGAAAGTAACAGCAATCGATCTTTCAAAAAGAAGAAGTTTGATCAATGCATACCGGAATCAGGACAAAGATAATCTTGAAATCATGGTAGGTAATTTTAATGACATAGCGGCAGGAATTAGTGAACAGTATGATTATGTTACTTTAATTGGTGTCCTGGAATATGGAGAATGTTATATTCCGGGAGAAAATTCCTATCAGGTGTTTTTAGAAAAAATAAGAGGTTTATTAAAATCGAATGGAAAAGTTTTGATTGCAATTGAAAATCAGCTGGGATTAAAATATTTTGCAGGCTGCAGAGAGGATCATGTCGGAAGATATTTTGAAGGAATTGAAGGTTATACGAATACTTCCGGGGTGAGAACATTTTCAAAAAAAGCAATTACAAATTTATTGTTGGAGAGCGGATATGACAACGTGCAGTTTTATTATCCGTATCCGGACTATAAACTACCGACAACAATATATACAGACGATTTTCTTCCGGCAAAGGGAGAGTTAAGTAATAATGCCAGAAATTTTGATGGTGATAGAATGGTGCTTTTTGATGAGACAAAAGCATGGGATACTGTATTAGAAGCCGGATTATTTCCAGAGTTTTCCAATTCATTTTTTATTGCAGCAACAAAGAGGGAGTAAGGAATGCAGAAAACGATTTATTCCAAAAGCTCTATTGAGCGTAAAAATGAGTATAAAATTATTACAAGAATTTATGAAGAAGATGGTGTAAGGAAAGTCGAGAAAGCGGCACAGAATGAAAATGCTGCTTATCATGTAGAACGAATGGCACGAATTGCAAAGACGAATCCTTATACGACAGAAAGGGTAATGCTTGCACCGTGTGAGAAGATTGCACTGGGAAAAGTAGTTTTACCATATATTACGGGAAACAGACTGGATCAGCAGATAGATGAACACGCCAAAAAACATGAATGGAATGCTATCTATGAAGATATAAAATTACTTAACAATATTATCATGAATGTTGAACATAAATATCCTTTTCAGACATGTGGAGAATTTGAGGACATGTTTGGAGCGCATCCACAGTTGGACGGGTATGAGTCAGCATCTAATGTGAACGTTGATATGGTTGCGTCAAATATTATTTTGGCAGATCAGATATATATTATTGATTATGAGTGGGATTTTGAATTTTTAATCCCATTAAAATATATTGTATACAGAAGTATCTTATTGAATGGTACGATTAATACTTTACCAGATGATGTGAAGGGTAAAGTTATGGAGTTATTAGAGATATCGAAAGAGGAAGAATTGATTTTCTTTCAGATGGAGGTGGCATTCCAGCACTACATTACAGGAGTGTCTTTAATAGATTTATATTCTGGAATGAGTATAAAAAATTATCGAATTTATACGGATGATTTATTAAATACATTATATACAGCTAAAATAGTAACAGAACAAAATAAAAAATTGATTGAAAAAACGTTCTGGCTTCATGAAAAGGCAAATTTAAAATTAGATGTAAAAGAGTATTTGGGACATAAAATACGAATTGAACTCGTCGACAAGCCGGCAATTATAAAAGATTTAGAAGTATTTACAGTAAAAGATAATGTTTGCTTCAAAGTAGAGTTCACTACAAATTCAGACTTATATTTATATGAACAACATTATTATCAGACAGTTCCTGTGGTAGAAGTGGTACCACAAGATTGTGAATTTGTTCAAATAAGTTATAAAGTGCAGAAACTTGAACAAAATGCAAATGAATATATAGGAACATTTATAAAACATGTTCACGAAGAAAGCGAACTTCAGTTAATAAAAAATAGTCGGGCGTGGAAAGCAGTTACATTTGCAAAAAAATTATTTGGAAAAAAATAAAGGAAAAATAAATGGACGTATCAATTATAATTCCTACTAAAAATGGCGGGGAATTATTCGAACAAGTTTTAAAGAAAATATTTGAACAGAAGACAAGATATGAATATGAGGTCATCTGCGTTGATTCCGGTTCATCGGATAATACGATTGAGATAATAAAAAAATTTCCATGTAGATTGTATCAGATATTGCCAGAAGAATTTGGGCATGGAAAAACAAGAAACTATGGAGCGTCAAAGGGAACAGGGGAATTTATTATATTTATCACACAGGATGCGCTTCCGGTTGATGAGTATTGGCTTGAAAATTTTATTGATGCAATGAAAATAGATGAAGAAGTTGTCGGAGGGTTTGGAATTCATAAACCGTATCCGGAATGCAATGTATTAGATCAAAGGGATATTACATTGCATTTTAAGGGATTTGGAGACAAAAATACTATTTATTATATGGATGATCCAGTAAGGTATGAGACAGAAGAAGGGTATCGACACTTTTTGGCATTTTTTTCAGATAATAATGCATGTCTGCGAAGGAGTGCATGGGAAAAATATCCATATCCAGATGTAAATTTTTCAGAAGATCAGATTTGGGCAAAACAGATGATAGAACTCGGATATAAGAAAATATATTGTCCAACTGCTGCTGTATATCATTCCCATAATTATCCGCTTAAGACCTATTTTAAGCGTTATTATGATCAATATAAGGCGATTTATCAGATCCACAAATACCAGATGTATACATCACTAAAAGGTATGATTCATGGAATGTTGTATCTGGTAGGACGTGACTTGAAATATATCTGGAATCCTAAAAATAAAATTAGTCATAAGTTGAAATGGTCACACTATGCATGGGTGAGAAATCGGTATCAGAGTATAGCAGGGTATATTGGAGGGTGTTATCATGCATTCCCGGAGTCTGTGAAAAAATATTTTGATGAACGGATATCACAACAATATGATCAGATTTATGATAATGATGGAGAAAAGCAGAGAATGAGTGATAAAAAGACATTTTTGAAATGGTTGTTTATTGATCCGGATCATTTGGATAAAAATGGTGATATTTTGTGGGAGAAAAAAGCATCGGTATTTGGCGGTATTGATGTAATTGGACAGTATCATTTTGCAATTAAACAGCAGAGAGCTTCCTTTGATGTAAAGGCATATGAAAATGCAAAAAATAGTAAAAAAATTTTGAATTGGATTATACCGGAAATGGGAGTTTGCTCTGGTGGTCACATCAATATTTTTCGGTTTGTTATGATGCTGCAAAAGGCTGGTTTTCAAAATAAAATTTATATTCTTGAACCACAGGCATTACATTCAGATGAGGAATGCAGAGTTTTTTTGAAAAAAAATTATGTATTAGACATTGATGAAGTGGAAGTTCATGTGGATATCAAACAAATGGGATTTGCGCATGCAACAATTGCAACTGCATGGAATACAGCATATTATCTGAGAGATTTTAACAATACAGTTAGTAAATTCTATTTTGTCCAGGATTTTGAACCGCTCTTTTTTCCGGTAGGATCTGATTATGCGTTTGCCGAAAATACATATAAATTCGGCTTCCGTGGATTGACAGCAGGAGACTGGCTGAAAAATAAATTACATGATGAATATGGAATGCAAACAAATAGCTTTTTGTTTTCCTATGATAATGAATTATATCAGGCTGGAAAGAAAAGAGATGCAGTGCCTCGTATTTTCTTTTATGCACGTCCTGTGACAGCGAGAAGAGATTTTGAGTTAGGTTTGCTAGCGTTGAATGAGATAACAAAAAGAAATTCAGATGTAGAGGTTGTTTTCGCCGGATGGGATGTTAGCAATTATCGAATTCCTTTCAAACATCAAAACCTTGGAAGTGTTGCATTGGATAAACTTGCTGATTTATATGCACAATGTGATATGTGCCTGGTAATTTCAGGTACGAATCTTTCACTTCTTCCACTTGAAGTTATGGCATCTAATTCTGTCCCTGTTTGTACAACAGGTGCAAATAGTGAATGGCTTGTGAACGATGAAAATGCAGTTATGGTAGATACGGACCCAAATGCAATTGCAGATAAGGTTTGCTATTACTTTGAGCATCTTGATGAGTTAGCTGTTATTAGAGAGAAGGGACTCAAATTTGCGCGTGCAACTTCATGGGAAGCAGAAGGTGAAAAAGTTAGAAGAGCCATTGAAGAGGGAATAAATGAAGATGAGAAAAATATTAGTATTAGGCGGTAATGGATTTCTGGGAAGAAATTTATGTAATCATCTCGTAGCAATGGGAGAAGACGTATATAGTTTTGATATGTCGCTGCCTGAGATAGGAAATCCGGAGATTCATTATATTGAAGGAGATTTTTTTGACGATTATACGTTAAAGAAAATAATCGAGGGCATGGATGTAATATTTCATGCAATTTGTACATTGAATCCAGGGAATTCTAATGAAAAATGTATATTGGGATATGAAAGAGATTTTGTACAAACGGCGAAACTCTGTTCGTTTATTAAGGACACAGAGTGTAGAATGATATTTTTTTCATCTGGTGGTACGGTATATGGAAATCAAGTAGAACAACCAATTAAGGAGACGGCAGTTCCGGTTCCGATTAATCATTATGGAAATTTAAAATTGTGCATAGAAAACACAATAAGAACTTTTAATTTTCAGATGAAAAAAAATATGTTGGTTGCTCGAATTTCAAATCCATATGGTCCAGGACAGGATTATCATAAAGGGGTAGGATTTATTGATGCAGCGATAAAAAGGTCATTACATCATGAAACAATTGAAATATGGGGGGATGGAAATATTATCAGAGACTATATTTTTATTGATGATGTATGTAAAATGTTATATTCACTTATAGATTATCACGGGGATATAGAGGTATTTAATCTGAGTTCCAATACTGGCACATCTCAAAATGATGTTATAAATATATTGAATAAGATAATACCACATGTTCAGGTAAAGTATCTTCCGGCAAGACCTGTGGATGCAAAGAAAATTGTATTGGATAATACAAGAATTCAATCTATATGCAATCTGCAGATGGTTTCACTTGAAGATGGAATTCGTCGGTATTATGATTATATACAGCAAAGGAAGCAATAGAGATGAATGCGAATATGAGTTGTTTGATATCAATATTTACTATTATATTTATATATGCACTGATTGCGGTGGCAATTTTAAAGTTTGATTTTAATGCAAATTACAGGACATGGAATAGAAAAGATAAATTTGTATCTATCGGAATGATTATTATATTCATGATAATTATGTTTTTGAAGGCTTGTCGTATGGAAGGACTGCTGACATCAGAAAAGGTAGTATCTTTACAATGGAATCAGCTTTTGTTACAGATTTTTAATGATGATATTCCAATGGTATTTAGTGCTATTTTTACTATAACGGTTATCCCATCCATAGTAATTGCTGCAGCAGCGATGGATACTTTGGGTAAAAAGTATCGCACGTTATCATTGCCATTATATTTTTATATACTTTTATTTGGAATTAATAGTAAGTTCTATTCAGTATCATTATCAAACACAGTAACATGGGTCATTATTTTAATTTTGACGATGATGATTTTGGGAGGCATTAAGTGCTTGGAACAGGGATGCACGAAAAGCAGAATATGTTTATTAGCACTTATGGCAGTAACCGTCATTTTATTAGTTGTTTTAAACCATGGAGTGGATGTTTTTACAGTTATTTTCTATATTGTATTATGGATTGAAAATATATTGGCAGCATTTGTGATTAACAGAGCATATATTTTGAGAAAAATTTGGTGGATGCTAATTTGTTTATTAAGCTATATAGGATTGTTTTTATTACATTTGTATGTGGCGTAGATTTACTTGGAAAATGAGGAAAATTTATGGTCTATGTGCGTGGAGTTGTCGTGTGTTTATTTATATTGGGTATAATGCCATATTTATATGGCGCTTTATGGAACAAATGTTTTGAAACACACAAAAAGACGTATCAGTTATTTTATATTGGCTATATACAGATATTTGCGATTTTTGGAATTTGTGCTATTCCGGCAACAGTAATAAAAGTGCCGTTTCATTTAATGGCAGATATTTTATTGGTGATTTATTTGATAATTAGCCTGGTTGCTATTATTGTTTTGAGAAAAGATATATTGAAAAAAATGAGGGACAGATCAATAGGCATTACAGATAGTAATCGAAAGTTTGTGATTTTGGTGGTTCTGCTTGTAATGATAGTACTCTGTTTCACACAGCCTAAAATAGATGATAGTACGGTATCAATTGCAGGTACGGCATTACAGACAGATCGAATGTATCAATATAATGCATATACAAAAAAAGAAATTATCAATGTAAACTGGAAAGAACGCCTTGCACCAGTAGAAATGTTTTTTAGTTGTCTTACATTTTATTCAAAAGTTCCGGTTTCTGTTATTGTTTATGTGGTTTTTCCAATATTTATGATTCCAGTTTTGTTTTGTGGATATTATAGTTGGGCGCATTATTTTTTTGGAGAAAATAAAAAAATAATGTGGAAATTTATGTGTGTGTGTGCTGTTGTATTGTCCGTTCCATTGTTTTCGAAATATATGACAGGCTATGATGCATATCAGAATATATGGCAGGGAAAATGCTTATTGATGATATTTATTTTGCCGATGATGACGTTGGATATTTTAGAAATAACAGAAAATATTGAAAAAAAACAGAGGATTGGAAATATAATTATGCTTTTCTGTTATATGATTGGAGCAGAAGTTGTTTATTATCCAGGAATAGTCTTTGCAATATTGGTTATAATAGCAGGAATTGCCCTTTATTTTGTAAGGAGGTGCATGAAATGCAATCACCTTTTGAAATAATATTAGGAAAAATTTTTCTGTATGAAAATAATGAGTTTAGTATTATTATCTATATTGCAGTTTTATTGTTTTATTTCGTTATTGGTAAAAAAACAAATAGAAAAAATAAATTTTGTGTGTTGGCAGTAATTCTTTTTGCACTGGCAGTTCTTATGACGATTTTTGTATCAATGACCGGAAAATGGGAATACTTTATTGAGCAGCAAATGATTTTTTCTATATTACCTGCATTTATTTTGACTGCTTTTGGAATGACAGAAATTATTAATATTTGCGAAAGATACATGTCTGGATGGATTCTTGGAGTAATGTTTGTTATAATAGGAATTGCGTATGTCAATTATTCATATTCAATGGATGCATTTTCAATTATCAAGAATATATACAAAGTAGACGAAAATGTGCCACAGATAGATGCAGTTATTAGAAATAATTTGGAGGGACAGGCAACCGTGCTTGCTCCAATAGAAATTGCAAATGATTTGTCAGGATTTGATAGTAGTCTGGCTTTATATTATGGCAGTGACACGCTTTCGGGCACTGTATATGAGCAGTATGAAGGAATGCAGAATCATCATGACTGGGCAGTTTATTTTGAGGAGAATCCATATGATACAGCGCAACGGGTTTATATTGGACAGCAGGAAGGTATCAATGTGGTGATTGTAAATTTAAAATATCAGGATGATAGTGCAGCACAGGAATATGGTTACTTTTGTGCGGGAGTAACACAGGACTATATCATATATATTACTTCTGAAGAATAAAGAGGTTATAGGTAAAATGAAAAAATATGAAAAAAAAGAAAAGACATCTCAAAAGAAAGGCATTCTCAGGTTTTTCAATGATGACTGGGTACTATGGTCAAGAAGATTCTGTTTGGGATGCTATGATGCTGTAGCGGTAGTAGTTTCAAGTTTTCTGGCTATTATGTTACGTTTTGATTTAAGTTTTGAAAAAGTACCATTTTACTATCAGGATGTATTATATGACACATTACTTTTCAGTGTTGTTATGACAATCGTTGTGTTTGCAGTATTTCGATTGTATACAAGTATGTGGAGTTATGCAGGAACAATGGAATTGACATATATGATTCCTGCGTGTGTGATCGATACTGTTATTAATGCGATATATATTTTGTTGAAACACAGAGATATTGAATATCCATTGCCACGTAGTTTTTATATTTTATATGGTTTGTCCTTGTTTATTCTTGTATTTATCAGTCGGTATTTTTATCGCGCAGTAAGAGCATTGGCTAATCGCAGAGCAGATAGAAAGAGCAAGCATAATGTATTGATCGTAGGAGCTGGTGAGGCTGGAAATTCACTTATCCGGGAAATAACGAACAGTGCATTTATTAATAAAAAAGTTGTGGGCGTTATCGATGATGCAAAAGCCAAGCAAGGCAGTTATATCCATGGCGTAAAAGTTGTAGGAACACGAAATGATATCATCGAAAAAGTAAAAGAATTAAATGTACAGGAGATTATTATTGCAATTCCAACAGCGACAACGCAGGAGATTAAGGAAATCCTTGATATTTGTAAACAGACCGGGTGTGAATTAAAAAGATTGCCAGGTATGTATCAGTTGGTAAATGGAGAGGTGAGTGTCAGCAAGTTAAAAGATGTTGATGTAAATGATTTACTTGGAAGAAATCCTATTAAAGTAGATCTGAATTCCATTTTAGGCTATGTATCTAATAAAGTAGTTATGGTAACAGGTGGCGGTGGATCTATTGGTAGTGAGATTTGTCGCCAGATTGCATCTCATTCACCAAAGCAGTTAATCATTATTGATATTTATGAAAATACTACATATGATATTCAAAATGAATTAAAGCATGATTTTCCAGATCTGAATCTTGTAGTCCTGATAGCATCTGTACGTAATACTTTACGTATGGACAAGATTTTTGATAAATACAGACCGGATATTGTATATCATGCAGCTGCACATAAGCATGTTCCATTGATGGAAGACAGCCCGAATGAAGCAGTAAAGAACAATGTACTTGGAACATGGAAAATTGTGAAAGCCGCAGACAAATATGGTGTAAAGCGATTTGTCATGATTTCGACAGATAAAGCAGTGAATCCAACTAACATAATGGGAGCAACCAAACGTATCTGTGAAATGATTATTCAGACATATAATAATCGATCAAAGACAGAATATGTTGCGGTGCGTTTTGGTAATGTGCTGGGAAGTAATGGAAGTGTTATCCCTTTATTTAAAAAGCAGATAGCAGAAGGTGGACCAGTAACAGTTACCCACCCGGATATTATTCGGTATTTCATGACAATACCAGAGGCAGTATCCTTGGTTTTACAGGCTGGGGCATATGCAAAAGGCGGAGAGATATTTATCCTTGATATGGGAGAACCGGTTAAAATCGTTGATCTCGCAAGAAACCTGATATTACTTTCCGGACATAAACCGGATGAAGATATTAAGATTGTATTTACTGGATTGAGACCTGGCGAAAAACTTTATGAAGAGATGTTGATGAAGGAAGAAGGAATTCAGGATACAGAAAACAAACTGATTCATATTGGTAAGCCGATTGAAATGGATGAAGAGAGATTTCTTAGCCAGTTAGAAGCATTGAAAGAATATGTAGTACAGGAACCAAGTGATATTCGTGAATGGGTTCAAAAAATAGTTCCTACATATACATTTCATAAAGAGGAGTAAAAAGTAAAATGCAGCAAACCCAGTTTAGCCCAATGCAGAAAATTTATTTACCGATAAAAAGATTTATTGATATTTTTTTAAGCTTGTTAGGAATTATTTTTTTATCACCACTATTTATAATACTTTGTATTGCGATAAAAGTAGACAGCAGGGGAGCAATTTTTTTCAAACAGAAGAGAGTGGGAATTGATAAAAAAACATTTATGATGTATAAGTTCAGAACCATGAGAATTGATACACCTAAGGATATGCCAACACATTTATTGACAAACCCGGAGCAATATATTACAAAAGTTGGAAAGATTTTAAGAAAAACAAGCTTAGATGAATTACCACAGATATTTAATATCTTAAAAGGAGATATGAGCATTATTGGTCCAAGACCTGCATTATGGAATCAGGATGATCTCATTGCAGAACGCGATAAGTATGGTGCGAATGATGTAAGACCAGGTTTGTCTGGGTGGGCGCAGATTAATGGTCGTGATGAATTGGAAATTCCTGTAAAGGCAAGACTTGATGGGGAATATGTCAGAAGATTAGGATTTCTGTTTGATTTGAGATGTTTCTTTGGAACTGTGTTTTCAGTGCTCCGACAGGATGGAGTTGTGGAAGGCGGAACTGGTGAGATGAAAAAGAATCACCGGGTTTTGATATTGGTAAATCTGGATATCACAATTTATAAATTCAGAAAAGAATTAGTGGAGAGACTGATACAGGAAGGTTATGAGGTATATATTTCATCACCATATGGAGAATTTATAGATGTATTTACAGAGATGGGATGTAAATTTATTGACACGAAAGTAGAACGGCACGGAAAAAATCCGATGAAAGATTACCAGTTATATCGTCGTTATGTATCTATTATAAAAGAAGTAAATCCAGTTGTTGTTTTGTCATATACAATAAAACCTAATATATATGGTGGAATGGCAACAGCAAAATGTAAGGTTCCTTTCATTCCGAATATTACCGGATTAGGTTCAGCAGTGCAGAAGAGTGGAATATTGTTATCACTGGTGACGGTAATGTATCGGACTGCATTCCGAAAAGTGCATTGTGTGTTTGTTCAAAACAAAGAAAATCAAAATTATTTTTCGAGTCATAACATAGCAGTAGGAAAATATCGTTTAATACCTGGGTCGGGTGTGAATTTAAATCATTATATAGTTCGACCATATAAAGAAGATCATGGAATTCATTTCGCATTTATTGGCAGAGTGATGAGAGAAAAAGGAATAGAAGAGTATCTTGAAGCTGCATATGCGTTGAAAAAAGAATATAGCAATATTTATTTTCATGTTTATGGATTCTGCGAAGAAGCATATGAAGACCGATTGAAAAAGCTTCAAGAGCAGGGTGTAATTCAATATCATGGTATGGTAAAGGATATGGCAGAGGTTTTTGAGACAATAAATTGCAGTGTCCTTCCATCCTATCACGAAGGTATGGCAAATAGTCTGTTAGAGGCAGCGGCATCAGGAAGACCTGTAATTGCAAGTAATATTACAGGGTGTAGGGAGACTTTTGATGAGGGCGTCAGTGGATTTGGATTTCAGGTTAAAGACAGCAGGGCGTTAATAGGAGCTTTGCGAAAATTCTTAAGTCTGACAACGGAAGAGAGACAGCAAATGGGATTGGCAGGCAGAAAAAAAGTAGAAACCGAATTTGATCGTAATATTGTAATTAATGCATATATAAACGAAATAGAGCACATAAGCAAAGGAGTTAAATAGATATGTCATTATACGAAGAAATACTCAAAAAGAACGAAAAAGTGAGTCTGGTTGGACTTGGTTATGTAGGTATGCCGATTGCGGTAGCATTTTCCAAACAGGTAGAGGTAATTGGATTTGATGTAAATGCACATAAAATCGAATTATATAAAAAAGGAATCGATCCAACAAATGAAGTTGGAGACGAAGCGATTGCAAAATGCACTGTTGAGTTCACTTCAGATGAAACAAAATTGCGTGAGGCAAAATTTCATATTGTCGCAGTACCGACTCCGGTTAACTCTGACCATACACCGGATCTTACACCAGTCGAGGGAGCAAGTCATGTTGTGGGACGAAATCTTACCAAAGGATCTATTGTAGTATATGAATCTACGGTTTATCCGGGTGTAACAGAAGATATTTGTGTGCCTATTTTGGAACAGGAATCCGGATTGAAGTGTGGAGTAGACTTTAAAATTGGATATTCTCCGGAAAGAATTAATCCGGGTGATAAAGTTCACCGTCTTGAAACGATTGTAAAGATTGTATCAGGTATGGATGAGGAGACTTTAGAGGAAGTTGCCAATGTATATAGTCTTGTAGCAAAGGCAGGCGTACATAGAGCAGAAAGTATTAAAGTGGCAGAGGCAGCGAAAGTAATCGAAAACAGTCAGAGAGACATCAATATTGCATTTATGAATGAACTTTCGATTATTTTTAATAAAATGGGAATTGATACTAAGTCAGTGTTAGAGGCAGCAGGAACAAAATGGAATTTCTTAAAATTTCAGCCGGGTCTTGTAGGAGGACACTGCATCGGAGTCGATCCATATTATTTGACTTACAAGGCAGAAGAAATCGGATATCATTCACAGATTATCCTGTCAGGACGAAGAATTAATGACGATATGGGTAAATATGTGGTAGAGTCACTTGTGAAAAAACTGATTATGGCTGATATTGCAATAAAAAATGCAAGAGTTGCTATCTTAGGATTTACATTTAAGGAAAATTGCCCGGATACGAGAAATACAAGAATAGTTGATATTGTAAATGAACTGAATGAATACGGAATCAAACCTGTGATTGTTGATCCGGTAGCAGATGCAGAGGAAGCTAAGAATCTTTATGGGCTGGAGTTTGACACCATGGATGCAGTAAAAGATATGGATGCTGTCATTCTTGCAGTTTCGCATGATGCTTTTAAGACTCTTACGATGAAAGAGATTGACAAGTTCTATCCAGTTAACTCTGATAAAACTAAAGTTTTAATTGATATCAAGGGTATTTTGAATAGAAAAGAATATGAAAAGGCTGGTTACGTTTATTGGAGATTGTAAGATAATAGATCAATGAGATAAAAGAACGGCTGATGGAAAGGAAATAAAGATGGGATATTCAAATCTGAAATTTGACAAAGATACAGTATTTTTGGTGACAGGAGGAGCAGGGTTCATAGGTTCAAACTTATGTGAGGCAATTTTAAAACTGGGTTACAAAGTAAAATGTCTGGATAATCTGTCAACAGGAAAACAGGAGAATGTGGATTTATTTATTTCAAATCCTAACTATACTTTTATTAAGGGGGACATTACGAATCTTGACACATGTATGGAAGCGTGTAAGGGTGTAGATTATGTGTTAAATCAGGCTGCATGGGGAAGTGTTCCGAGAAGTATAGAAATGCCGTTATATTACGAAGAAGTAAATATCAGGGGAACTTTAAATATGATGGAAGCTGCCCGCCAGAATGGCGTTAAGAAGTTTGTTTATGCGTCAAGTTCCTCTGTGTATGGTGATCATCCGGTACTGCCGAAAGTAGAGGGGCAGGAGGGAAATCTTTTATCTCCATATGCGCTTACAAAGAGAGTGGATGAGGAATACGGAAAACTGTATTATAAGCTTTATGGACTGGATACTTATGGAATGAGATATTTTAATGTATTTGGTAAGAGACAGGATCCAAATGGAGCATATGCTGCAGTTATTCCTAAATTTTTAAAACAGCTTATGGCAGATGAAGCACCAACGATTAATGGTGATGGAAAACAGTCACGGGATTTTACATATGTCGAGAATGTCGTAGAAGCTAATTTGAAAGCCTGCCTTGCGCCACATGAGGCAGGTGGACAGGCTTTCAATATTGCATATGGCGGACGGGAGTATCTGATCGATATATACCATGATATGTGTAATACTCTTGGAAAAGATATTGAACCTAATTTTGGACCAGACAGAGCAGGCGATATTAAGCATAGCAATGCAGATATTACCAAGGCAAAGACACTATTAGGATATGATCCTGATTATGATTTTAAAACAGGATTGCAGCTTGCAATTGAATGGTATAAAGAGAATCTTTAAAGTTAATTAACAAGTAAAAAAGAAAGAATTGGTTTGTCTATGTGTGGAATTAATGGAATTATAGATTATCATAAACATTATACAAAAGAAGAGAGAAATAGTCTTGTTCATCGGATGAACGATAAAATTATATATCGCGGACCGAATATGGAAGGATTATTTGACAGTGAATATGTTACATTAGGAATGCGGCGTCTCTCTATTATAGATTTATCCACAGGAAAACAGCCAATTTATAATGAAAAGAAGACAATTGCAATTGTTTTTAATGGAGAAATATATAATTTTATTCGGCTGAGAGAAGAAATGGTGGCATTAGGTCATCAGTTCTATACTTCAACGGATACAGAAGTGATTGTTCATGCATATGAACAGTATGGAATGGAAGCATTTGACTATTTAGACGGAATGTTTGCAGTTGCTATTTTTGATTCAGAAAAGAATAAAGTAATTATTGCGAGAGACCGCATGGGAGAGAAGCCACTCTATTATTATAAGGATGGCTCTTATTTCATTTTTGGGTCTGAATTAAAAAGTTTACTTGAAACAAAGCTGATTTCAAAAAAGATTGATAAGAGGGCTTTGAATCAGTATTTGCAATTGACATATATTCCGGCTCCACTATCCATCTTTGAAAATGTATACAAGGTGAAACCGGGACATGCATTAGAAATCGAGCTGAATGGAAATGTAAAGGAAACATGTTATTGGAGATTTCCAGAAGAAAAAATATCGCAGAATGAATTATCCTACGAAGATGCAAAAAAGCAGCTATATGAGTTGTTAGAGCAGTCAGTAAAAGATCGAATGGTCAGTGATGTGCCTTTAGGAGCGTTTTTGAGTGGAGGGATTGATTCAAGTATTATTGTTGGATTAATGTCTAAACTATCTGATCAGCCAGTAGAAACTTTCACAATTGGCTTTAATGAAAAGGAATATGATGAAAGAGACAGGGCAAAACTGGTTGCTGAATTGAATCAAACGAATCATCATACCAGTGTTTTAGATTATAAAGAAGCTCTGGATATGTTAGATGATATTTTAGAAAAAATGGATGAACCGTTTGCTGATTCTTCTGTACTCCCAACTTATTTTGTATCAAAGTTTACATCAGGTTATGCTAAGGTTGTACTTACAGGCGATGCAGGAGACGAAATGTTTATGGGATATAGCAAATATCTCATTGATTATTACAGCAAAAAATATAAAAAAATACCAAAAGCATTAAGGAAATATATAATAGAACCAGTTGTTTATCATCTGCCAGATAATAGAACAATTACCAGAAAAGTCAGAAAAGTAATTGATAATGCTGAAAAAGATATATTTGAACAGCGAGTAGCATTGATGAGCCTTGGATTTAAAGAAAATGAACGTAGGGAATTGTTAAAAGATTCATTTTATGATGTTAACTGTATGGATTTTATACATGAAATTTATCATGAGGATTCAGAGGCAGACGAAGTGACAAAAACACAAAAATTAGATGCAAAAGTAGTACTTGAAGGCGATATGTTTGCAAAAGTAGACAGAATGAGCATGTTGAATTCCATTGAGACAAGAACTCCGTTAGTGTCCAGAGCAATTGTCGAATTTGCAATGAAGTTACCATCTTCTTATAAAATAAAAGACAGGAATTTGAAATGTATTTTAAAGGATGCATTTAAAGATATTTTACCAGAGGATTTTGATAAATATCCAAAATCCGGATTTGCTGTTCCATTGGATTATTGGTTTAGAAATGAATTAAAAGATGAAATGATGAATCTTTTAAATGCTGAAGAACTGGATAAACAGGGTATTTTTAATTACGAATATATAAAAAATATTATTGATGAACACTTGAGTGGCAGAAAAAACCGCAAGAGCGAAATATGGACACTATTTGTATTCCAGAGATGGTATCGTGAAATGATGGAAGAATAGAATAAGAGGTTTGAATGATAGGAATTTTAATTCTTTTTTTGATACAATGTGTGGCGATAGGGGTGTGTTCAGTTTTTGGCTGGACAGATATACATCCGGATCTTGTCACAATACAAATGATTGGATTTACCAGTATTTTGCTTATATATATATTTGCAAAAAAAACAAATAATAAGCTGATGTTTGGCTTGTTGACGATGGGATATGCGGCAAGAGTCGGGATTATGTTTATTGATATTTATGGAAGTAGTTTATTTACAATTTTACATAGTGGAGATGATACAGAGCGTTTTTATATTCGGTCGGTAGAATATTATGAGGGAAATTACAGTCACTTTACAACTTATTATCCTTATATTATAAAAGACATTTATGAAATATTTGGAAAAAATCGTTTGATTGCTCAGTACGTCAATATACTTTGCTGGGTAGGGGTTGTTTTTGTTGTACTAGCTGCATGCAAATTATTTCATGTAAAAGAAAAATGTGTAATATTCATTATGGCATACCTTGCGCTGCTTCCAAATTATATTTGTATTAGCAGTATTTTGTTAAGAGAAAGTATCATGATATTTTTGGATACATGGGGCTTTTATCTTTGCCTTAAATGGATGAAAAAGAAGCTGTTTATAAGTCTTATTATGGCATTCGTTGTAACATTTCCGGCGATTATCCTGCATTCTGCATCCATTGGATTATGGATCGGCTTTGCACTCATTTATGCTTTTTGGGATGTTGGAACTCAAAGGTTTGCATTTCAGGCAAAAACAATTTTTGTTTTACTGCTTGGCATTGCAGCTATTATTTTATTGAATTTTTCAAGTTATCGTAATTTGATTATGGCATATTTACCGACCAATCTTAGTATTGAAAGTATTACATCAAAGGAATTTGCAGCAGGGGATTCTGATTATTTGATGAATATACAGGTAAATAATGGTGTGGAACTTATTTTCTGGACGATAATTCGGATGTTCTTTTTTGTATTTTCACCTCTTCCAGGAAGCACAACGAGTTTGAAATATATATTTGCGTTCATAGTTGATTCTGTGCCAACGGCTGTTATTATTTTTTTGACTATAAAAGATGCGTATTATAATAAAAAAGGAAAGTATGTTTTTGCAGCATATGCAGTTTGTCTGATTGTTATCGGAATTTTTGCATGGGGAGTTTCAAACGCAGGTACTGCGATGAGACATAGGAGTCTGATTGTTGGAGTATTTGCGATTGCTTATTGTATGGCAAACGAAAAAAAATTGATTCCGGTAAAAATAGTGGATGAGACAAAAGCAGCAGAAGAATGAGGTGAATTATGAAAATATTATACATGATTACAGACTTGGATTTTGGTGGTGCAGAGACACAATTGATGCGCATGGTGCATTATGTCAAAGAATATACACAGGATGATGTACAGGTGGTATCTGTTATAAAGTCAGAATATCAGGGCTTTATACAGGAATTAAACAGTATGGGAGTTCCATTTACTTCATTAGATCTGAAAAAAAATGGTAATTATTTTTACGCAATAAAAAAATATAAGAAATTGTTAAAAGATTATCAGCCAGATGTCATACATACACATATGATACATGCAAATCTTTTTGCAAGAGTATTTAAAAACACATTGCCACAGAGTTTATTAATCAATACAGTGCATGGAGAGGAAGATTTTCTGGGAAAAAGAGCATTACTATACCGTTATACGGATAATAAAGCAGACTATACAACGTGTGTAAGTCGGGCGCTTGAAAAACAGATGTTGGCAGCAGGTGCTGTGAAAAAGGAAAAAGTACTGACGGTGTACAATGGATTAAGTACATCGGAATATTGTACAAGCAGTGAGATCAGAAAAGAATATCGTGAAAAACTTGCGCTGTCAGAGGAAGATTTCAACTGGATGATAGCAGGAAGATTGTCTCCTGAGAAAAATCATAAAAATTTACTGGAAGCATTGAAACTGGTAAACAGGAAGAATACGGCATGGAAACTTCTTGTCGCAGGTGAGGGGAATACACGGTCTCAAATAGAAGAATTTCTTCACTCAAATGATGAATTGAAGGGGAAAGTGAAGCTTTTAGGACGAAGAAATGATGTGGCATCTTTGTTAAATGCAGCGGATGGGTTTGTGCTTTCCTCTAACTATGAGGGACTGCCACTGGTTTTGCAGGAAGCAGCGGCTGTTGGACTGCCTATGATATCAACGAATGTTGGTGGGTGTGATGAAGTCGTTATGGAAGGTGTAAATGGTTATCTGGTGCCAAAACAAAATGAGGCAGAACTGGCAGCAGCTATGTTGAAGTTAATGAGTGTAACAAAAGAACAACGATTAAAGATGGGACATGCATCGAAAGAACTCGTGGAAAAAGAGTTTGCAATGGATGAAGTTATGAATAAATGGTATGAGTTATATCATAAAAAATATTAGATATGTCGAAAAGGGGTAGAAAATGAAGTTTTCCATTATCATTCCAGTATATAATGTTGAGCAATATCTTGAAAAATGTCTGTTATCTGTTGTAGAGCAAAATTATCACGATTATGAAATTATCATTGTTATTGATGGAGCAACAGACGGAAGTCAGGAGATTGCGGAGAACATAAAGAAGAGATATCCAGAGAAAAATATTCAAATTATCTGCCAGGAAAACAAAGGTTTAGGTGGAGCAAGAAATACAGGAATGCAATACGCAAGTGGGGACTACTGGCTTTTTGTAGATAGTGATGATTATCTGGATTCACATGCGTTGGAAACATTAGCAAAAGTGACAGCAAATGATAAATACGATATGATTTATTTTAATACTTATGTAGTGGATGAAAAAGGGGAAAAACTTCAAATTCTGCAGGTGCAGCCACCACAAAAAAAAGATACAACACTGGAGGAAAGCCCGGAGTTGATACAGACGTTTCCGGCAGCTTGGAATAAGCTGTATAAACGCAGCTTGTTTGATGATGGAATTCGATATCAGGAGAAAAAATGGTTTGAGGATCTCGATGTTGCACTCAAATTTTATTTGAAAGCGAAACGAATTTTATTTATTGATGATGTACTTTACTATTATTTACAGCGAAAAGGTTCAATTATGAGTGATAGTAATGTGCAGCGTAATATGGAGATGCTGGATATTTTTGACAGCATACTTCAATATTATCAGGAAAAAGGTGCATTAGAGAAATTCAGAGATCAGATTGAGTATCTTGCAGTCTGGAAGATCATGATACTTGTGATGAGCAGAATTAATATGGCAGAACCGGATAGTAAACTGCAGGATAAACTGGTGGATTATATGGAAAAAAATTTTCCAAACTATCTTCAAAATCAATATTTGAAGAATATGGATGCAAAAAATTTTATGAGGGTTACAATTGCATCTAAAAGAAATTATGAAGAATTATATCAAAAGTTTGCCCGTAAAGATAAATTAAAAAAAATTATGAAATTCTTAATACCTTCCTGGGCTGCAAGATGGTATTATCTTAAGAAATAAGGAGTCACCACATGGGAAGAAAGATTTATGTACGTTTTATGGGCGGTCTTGGAAATCAGATGTTCCAATATGCTTATTATAGAAGTCTGGTGGGGCAGGGAAAAAATGTCTATGCAAATTTAAATTGGTATAAAAATCATTCAGTACCTTTTGAATTGACAAAAGTATTTCCAAAAGCTGTTGTAAAACAGGACAAAAAATATTCTGAGGGCATGTCAAGGTGGAATCAGAAGGTAAAAAAATTACTCAATCTATTAACCGGAAAAACAATGCATAAAGAATTCTTTTATGTGGAAGAAAAAGAAGATGCTGCATTTGATGTAAGTGCGTTACAGGTTAAATCAGGAACATTGAATGGGTATTGGCAGACAGAAAAGTATTTTGACAATATCACAGAAGATATTCGTCATATATATATACCTGAAGTGAAGGATCAAGGGCTTATATACTGGATGAAACAGTTGCTGGAATGTGACAATGCAGTATCCGTTCATATAAGAAGGGGAGATTATCTGAATACATCGGACATGTATGGAAATATATGTACATTGGATTACTATAAAAAGGCAATGAAAGAAATTTCAAAAACGATAGAACAACCAACTTACTATATTTTTTCCAATGATGAAGCGTGGGTAAGAGAACAGTTTGCAGGTGAGAATATAGTATTTATTCCGCAAAATGAATTTGAGCACTATGAAAACTGGTATGATTTATTACTGATGAGCTGCTGCCGTTCTAATATTATAGCTAACAGTTCTTTTAGCTGGTGGGCGGCATGGCTTAATTCACATAAAGATAAGATAGTGATCGCCCCTGATAAGTGGCTTAATAATTCAGAAACGCCGGATATCTGGTGTAAAGGATGGATAAAAATCCCAGGAATTTCATGAAGGAGTCAGATATGAATAAAGTAGCAGTCTTATATATATGCACTGGAAAATATGATGTTTTTTGGAAAGATTTCTATATTAGCTATGAAAAATATTTTTTGCCAGATTGTGAAAAACATTATTATGTGTTCACAGATGCGGCAGAAATTTATATGGAAAAGGAAAATTCAAGGATTCATAAATTTTATCAGGAATCGTTAGGCTGGCCGGATAATACACTGATGAGGTTTCATATGTTTTTGAGACAGAAAGCAGAATTGGAAAAATACGATTATATTTTCTTTATGAATGCTAATTGTCAGGCGCTTGATACCATTACGGAAGAGGAATTTCTTCCAAAGAAGAAAGATATCATCGTAGTGCAGCATCCTGGATATTATAACAAGACAAATAAGCAGTTTGCATATGACAGAAATCCTAAAAGTACAGCATATATTCCCAAGGGACAGGGAAAATATTATGTATGTGGCGGTGTGAATGGGGGACGCGCACAGGCGTTTATTCAGTTGATGGAAGAATTAAAACATAATATTGATGTGGACAAGAAGAATGGGGAACTTGCTTTATGGCATGATGAATCTCATATCAATCATTATGTCTGGACGCATGACAATTATGAAGTGTTGCCACCGTCTTATTGCTGGCCGGAAGACTGGAATCTTCCAATGCCGGGGAAAATTCTCATTCGTGAAAAAAGTAAATGGATTTTTGTAGATATGGTAAAGAGCCAGTCTTTGTCAGGAAAAATAAAGGCTGTTATCAAAAAAATAATCCGTCGTTAATGGATAAAATAAAAGTATACAAAGAATGGAGCAGATGAATGAATAAGATTACTTCTGATAAAATGAGATGGATAATGATGATTTTATCAATCTTTGTCAGTATGACACACATTGTTGCGTATTATGAGTGGGAGGATGATTTATGCACAAGCATTATATCCTTTATTCAGTATATGGCAATTCCAACTATGGTATATTTCTTTTTTGCATCTGCGTATTTTTTGTTTCGTAATTATGACAAAGGACAATACAAAGAGAAATTAATAAAAAGGGTAAGAACGTTGTTGGTTCCATATTTAATCTGGAATATTATCGGTTATTTTGAATTGATTGCACTTGGACAGTTTCATTTTTCAATAATAGGTTTTTTGCGGTCATTGGTATTTTGTTATCTTCCGGGATGGGAGGCTTTATATGAACCGAGAATAGGACCATTGTGGTATCTGGTGAGATTAATGACATATGTGATCATTGCTCCGATTATTTATCGTATTGTGAAAAAGAAATATATTTTCTACCCACTTACAATGATTTTGATCATATTTATCTGGTATAGCAAGATTAATTATTATTCCTTTATATATTGGTTTCCTGTATACTTGATTGGTGCTTTTGTGGCAGTAAACTATCGGGAATGGTTTGAAAATATGCTGGCAGTTCATGGTAATACAAAGGATAACAAAAAGTATCTTACAGTGCTTGCAATGTTAGTTTATGGGTTATTTTGCTGGGTAGCATGGTATTTGAAATTTGATAATTTTCTGGTGCGTATGGCAGCAGTATTTATGATATTTTTATGTTTGTATCTTGTATCTGCATTCCCTGCACCAAGATGGATTACGGTTCATACACCATTCTTTTTGTATTGTATCCACATACCATTAAGATGGATATTACAGCCACAGATCTATGGAAAACTAGGGGATTGGCATGCACGTACTTATGGAACATATATGAATAATCTGATCATGTATGTATTCATGCTTGTGGCAACTTTGGTTTGTGCATATGGTTTACAGTGGATTTTGTATAAATTATGCCCGAAAGTTGAGTCTGTTCTTCTTGGAGGAAGATAGGTCGGAAAGGTTAAAAAATGGCACAACAGGAATTAGTAAGTGTTTTAGTGATTTCTTACAACTCAGAGCAGTACATTATAGAGACACTTGACAGTATAAAGAATCAGACATATGAAAGAATACAATTGGTGATCAGTGATGATGGATCCAGAGATCAGACAATGCAGATTGCAAAGGAATGGATACAGAGGAATGGGAGAAGATTTGAATCTGTTAAGATACATATTAATGAGGTGAATCGTGGAATCCCAAACAATGCGAATCAGGGACTTTTACTGTGTGAAGGCAGTTACATTAAGCTTATAGCTGCGGATGACATTCTGAGAGAAGAGTGTATACAGAAAAATCTGGATATATGTGAAAAAAATCATTGGGACATTGTTTTCTCAAGAATGGAGGCATTTAATAGCAAAGGTGTTGTTGGAGAGATGCCTTTTCCGTTAGATTTTTTTGAACTGAGTGCGGGAGAACAGTATCAAAGATTGCTGAATGATAATATTTTAAATGCACCGACAGCTTTTTATAAAAAGAAGTTGATTATGGACATGGAAGGATTTGATGAAAATTACATCTATATGGAAGATTATCCTATGTGGCTTAAGATGTTGCGCAACGGAGTAAAGTTCTATGGTTTGAACGAGATTACGGTTAATTACAGACGAAATGAATCATCTGTGACTTCAAATCAAAATGATAAATTTGTTAGCATTGGATATTTTAAAACCTGTAAAAGATTTTTTTACCAGAAAAAATTTGGACCAATGATTGCAAATAGATGTTATCGAAGCCTGATGAGCAATCTGAAGGAGTTTTTATATAAAGATATTATTATTATGTTTGGAAATAAAAAAGACAGCAGGGCAACCGTAAAATTAACAAAGTTGTTCTATCATTGAGGAAGTTGAATGAGAAAAAAGAGTGCACTAAAAAATATTGTTTCAAAAATGATATATTCGATTGTAATTACCCTTCTCAGTTTTGTATCCAGAAGGGTTTTCGTATCGACTTTGGGAGATACACTGCTGGGGTTAAACGGATTACTTACAAGTGTGATATCAATGTTGAGCCTGATGGAACTTGGAGTGGGTAATGCAATCTATTTTAGTTTGTATGAACCACTGGCAGAAAATAATGAAGAACGTATTAAGTCCATCATGCGTCTTTATCAGAAATTATACAGGTATATCGGACTTGCAGTCTGTATAGTGGGACTTTGTGTCATTCCTTTTTTGAAATTCTTGATCACTCAGGATATAGATTATAATTATGTATATAAAATTTATCTGATTTTCCTCGCTAATTCAGTAATGTCTTATTTTATGGCATACAGGAGGAGCTTATATAGCGCAAATCAGAAGGATTATCTGATCAATAACGTGACAACGGTCGTTAATATTATTTCCTATTCGCTGCAGATCCTTACAATGCTTCGTTATCAGAATTATGTTGTATATCTGTTGATTCAGGTGATTGCAACAGTGAGCATCAATTTGATATTCCTTTTGAAATCTGATCGGGATTACCCATATTTGCGCGAAAAGAATGTACAACCATTACCAAAAGAGTACAAAGATACGCTGGTAAAAAATGTAAAAGCACTTTTTATGATGAGTATTTCCGGATTTGCCGTTTTTGGAACGGATAATATGTTATTAACGTATTTTGTCGGACTTGGTGCTGTTACAATTTATGGAAACTATACAACCATTATAAATATGGTAAATACGACATTTAACAGTATGTTATCCAATATGAAGGCAAATGTGGGTAACTATCTTGTGACTGAAACGAAGGAAAAATCATATACGTTATTTAAAAATCTTTTCTTTATTAATTTCCTTATCACAGGTTTTACGTCAGTGGCAACTTTTACATTGGCAAGTGAATTCATCAAATTCTGGATGGGAGAAAAATATGTCTGGTCAATCTGGATACTTGCAGTGCTTGTATTTAATATGTTTTCAAGATATATTCTGGAGGCAGCAGGAGTTTTTATAAATGGAGCAGGAATGTATAATCCCTATCCGCTATATAAATACATTTCATTGATTGAGGGTGGAATCAATCTTGTGGTTTCGATTTTTTTATGCAAAGTTTTGAATTTTGGCGTATTTGGTGTGTTTTTGGGAACTTCGGTCAGTACAATTGCAAACACGATTGCGATGCCTGGTGTGGTTTATCACCATATTTTTCATAAAAAAATTGGAGAATACTATTTGTTATACGCAAAATATTTGATCTTGACGGTTGCATTTGCGGCAGTCAGTTATGGGTTATTCTTATTTGTTCATACACCATATACAATATTAAATCTGGTATTGGGTGCGCTTATAAGCATTGGAGTTATGGCAGCAGGTGTAATTGTGGTATTTGGGCGTACAGAAGAGTTTCACTATGTTCTTGAAACGGCAAATGGATTTATAAAAAGGAGAAAATAATGAAAGTAGTTGCAATGGCAGGTGGACTTGGAAGTCAGATGTTTAAATATGCATTTTATTTAAATATAAAAAATAACAATCACGATGAATGCTATATTGACACAGCACCATATGACAAGATAGCAATGTGGAATGGATATGAGTTGAAGCATATATTTGGCATAGAGGCACCAGATTTCCGCTCATTCTATTCGGCAAAACAGATTCAGCAGCTCATTGATTTTTCGGGGAGCTATCGTTTGTTTGCAATGAATCTGATGCATGAGAAAGCACCATCAGAACCTCTTATTTATTATGACCATGGTCAGAGGGGAAAATACAGTGACTACTATTCTGTTTTGGGCAAGCTTCGAAGAAAAGCGAGAGAAGTGAAGAAAAACTGCTGGGATGGAAGAATACATAAAGAGGATTGTCATATTGAAAGATATCCGAAAGATTATTTGAAAGAAAGTGGAAACATCTATTATGATGAATTCAATCATACATCAGATGAGTATTTCCGGGGGATGAAGGAAAGATTAATACAAGAGTTCGATTTTCCAGAGTTTATGGATAAAAATAATAAAATAATATCACAGAAAATGTTACAGGAGGAGTCCGTTGCAATTCATGTGAGACGTGGAGATCATATGTATGATAATGGAGATCTTTTCGGAAGTGGATATTTTAATAAATCAGTGCGCTATGTAAAAAGCAACATAAATAACCCGATTTTTTATGTTTTTTCAGATGAAATTCATTGGTGTAAGGATAACCTGGGAGAATTGGGATTAAATGAACAGGATGAGATATATTTTGTTGATTGGAATACGCAATTGGAAAGTTATCGTGACATGCAGCTTATGACCTACTGTAAACATAACATTATAGCAATCAGTTCCTTTAGTTGGTGGGGATATTATCTGAGTAAGCATAAGAAAGATAAAATTGTGTGCGCACCAAAAGGGTACTGGTTTGAAGTGGGATCCCACTTCTAGACGGATGTATATAAATGTGATAAAATACCATATTGTGTTGATTGATAGCAATATGCCAAAGAAGGAGGCAGGCAGATGATTGAAGCAAAAGTAGAAATGTTGGAATTCCCACAATTGGGAGATGAGCGGGGACAACTTGTAGTAGTAGAGGGAGCGAAAGATATTCCATTTGAGATAAAACGTATTTTTTATATTTATGGCACAGATACAGGGGTTGTACGGGGACAACATGCGAATCTCAGAACAGAATTTGTTTTGATCAATGTTGCGGGACGTAGTAAAGTTAAGGTGATGGATGGACTTGGAAATGAGACAGTTTTTTGCCTGAACCGTCCACATACAGGCATTTACCTTCCAAAGATGACATGGAAGGAAATGTATGATTTTAGTGAGGATTCTGTATTGCTTTGCCTTGCCAGTGAGCATTATGATGGTGACGAATATATAAGAGATTATAATACGTATCAGGAAATGGTGAAAGAGCAGAGGGAGATAAAATAAATGGAGATTATGGCAAACCGTTTAGACCGCGGATTTTATATGTATCAGAAAGAATTTGAAGATAAAGCATTGGAGGTTTTACGTTCCGGCTGGTATGTACTTGGAAAAGAAGTTTCTGGTTTCGAAGAGGAATATGCAGCATATACAGGTGCAAAATATTGCGTAGGCCTTGCAAGTGGTCTTGATGCATTATGGCTGGCATTTCGTGTGCTTGGAATTGGAGCAGGCGATGAAGTGATCGTACAGGGAAATACTTATATTGCCAGTGTAATGGGTATTACGATCAATGGCGCAACACCGGTATTTGTAGAACCTGATAAATACAATAATATTGATACAACCAAAATAGAAGAAAAAATTACAGACCGGACGAAGGCGATTCTTGTTGTTCATTTATATGGACAGGCATCTAAAATGGATGATGTGATGGAATTGGCAAAAAAATATCATCTGAAAGTAGTAGAGGATTGCGCACAGTCACATGGGGCTTGCTATAATGGCAAGATGACAGGAACGTTTGGTGACATCGGATGTTTTTCCTTTTATCCGTCAAAGAATCTTGGAGCATTTGGTGATGCAGGAGCGATTGTTACAGACGATGAACAGATAGCAAAAGATATGAAGATGTATCGAAACTACGGCAGTGAGAAGAGATATTATAATAAAGTGGTTGGTGCAAATTCCCGTCTTGATGAGATACAGGCAGGTTTGCTGCGTGTAAGATTGAAACATCTTGATGAACTTGCAGCAGAAAAGGTGGAAATCTGTAATCGTTATTTAAAAGAACTAAAGAATCCACTGATTGAATTGCCAGAGGTACAGAAGAATGCAACAACAATCTGGCATCAGTTTGTCATTCATTGTAAGTACAGGGATGAGTTGATGAATTATTTAAAAGATAAGGGAATTGGAACGATTATTCATTATCCGATTCCACCACATTTATCTGAGGCATATGAGTATCTTGGATTAAAAGAAGGGGCACTACCAATCACAGAGAGGTATGCGAAGGAAGTTCTTTCTATCCCTCTGTATAATGGGATGACTGAGGAAGAACAGACTTATGTGATCAATGCAATCAATGCGTTTAAGGCATAATAGAGGACAAGAGATGTTAAGAAAACTTGAAAAAAAAGATGCACCGCTTATGATCGAGTGGATGCATGATCAGGATGTAAATTGCAATTTCCGGGCGGACTTTGCACATATGACATTAGAGCAGTCACAGAATTTTGTGGAGCATAGTTTTGATGAGGAGAGCCAGAATTTTGCATTCGTGGACGAAAATGATGAATATATGGGAACGATTAGTTTGAAACACATATCGGAAACAGATAAAAATGCGGAGTATGCGGTTGTTACCAGAAAGTGTGCGCAGGGAACAGGGATTGCTTATGAGGCAACAATGGATATTCTGGAATATGCTTTTGAGAAACTTGGACTGCATCGTGTATATTTAAATGTTCTGGAAGAGAATGTAAGGGCAAATAAGTTTTATAAAAAATGTGGATTTCGATATGAGGGTACCTTTCAAGATCACCTGTGTATTCATGGTGCATACAAGAATCTGAACTGGTATGGAATCCGCAAAGAAGATTTCAGGAGATAATCATATTATGAAAGAGAAAGCAATGGAAAAATTAAAATCGGCTGATCAGTATCTGGAACAGCATGAGAAAATATTTGCAGTGTTATCTGTAGCAGGATTGATCGCACTTGTTATTCCATTTTATTGGTTTGGATTATACACGGTTCCAATGGCAGATGATTATAGCATGGTGTTAGGAACGCATAATGCATGGGAAGCAACACATTCTGTGTCCCGGGTACTCTATTCAGCTCTGGTTGAGATGGCAAGCCGTTTTATGACATGGTCAGGGTCGTTTACAGATATGTTTGTGCAGAGCCTGTTGCCGGGACTGGGCGATTATAATATGTACTTTCTTGTATCGTGGATCTTAATTACATTGGTACTATTTGCGAATTTTTATTTTGGAAAATGTGTGATCATAGATGTACTGAAAGCATCAAAAGAAAAATGGCTGATCATTACATCTGTCGTAACGATTATGCAATTTGAGTGTATCCCCTCTGTGTATGATGCCTTCTACTGGTTTGTTGGAGCGATAGGATATACATCCGGTTATGCAGTGAAGCTGATCCTTCTTGGAATGATAATAAGGGAACTAGCAGGAAGCGAAAAAACAACTGTCGTAAAATATATTATGACGGCTGCATTTGCTTTTTTGCTTGGGGGGACAGATTATGGTGCAACCAGTGTGTCGCTTATCTGTGTATTTGGCTGTATGTGGATCTGGGGTATCTATACGAAAAGAAAAAGAACTTATATCTTTCTGGTAACATTAAGCTTTATAGCAGCCTGGGTGATCGGGTTATTAGCACCGGGAAATGCTGTCAGAGCAGAGTTGCTGCCGGAACCAAGAGGATTTTTATTTTCAATCCAGCAGGCATTGATTGTCGGGGCAATGAAGATTTATCAATGGGTATCACCTTATATGATTATTATGCCGTTACTATTTCTTCCATTTTTAATCTCTGCTTTAAAGCAGTGCAAATACAGATTTTATTGTCCGGCAGTCATTTCATTCTTGTCATATGGTATATTTTCATCTGTGTATGCACCGACAATTTATGCAAATTATGGTGCAATCGGTGATGTGACAGGATATACTAACAATGCAATTTATTTAATTTTTGTCGTTTTGTGGGTATTTAATCTGACGTATTGGATTGGATGGATTTTACAGCGTTTTTCTATGGAAAAACAACAGGATACAGAAGATAAGAAACGTTTTTCCATTAGTTTATATTATATATCTGCTGTGACTCTTGTTTGTATGATGGTTTGTGTTGCACATATTCCAAGGGATTATAATAGTTTTGAACTATTTCACTGGATAAGGACAGGAACTATGCAGGAGAATAAACAGGCATATCTTGCAAGAGAGAAAATCTATAAAAACAGCGTTGGACAGGATGTAGTAGTTTCAAGAATTACACCACCAATCGCAAGTACAGGCGGAGGAGACATAACGCAGGATCCGAATAATTGGGTCAATCAGTGTATTGCAGCTTATTATGGAATGAAGAGTGTTCGACTGGAATAAAGCACGGATACTGGATTGGAGACATTATGATTGAGAAAGTAAGAAAACTGGCTGTAAAAATAGAAAATAATTCGGACAAAATTGAAATTGGAATGGCTATCGCATTATTAGTGGTAGTGATTCTCTCTGTAATTCCACTATATGTGTTTGGGTATTATACAGTTCCTGTAGCTGACGATTACAATATGATCTTAAAGACACATAGTGCATGGGAAAGCAGTCATTCCATATGGCAGGTCTTTACAGCAGCACTTGCCACAGCAAAGGAATACTATATGACATGGTCGGGAGCATTTTTTAACATGTTCTTACAGTCGCTGCTTCCTGGACTTGGGGATTACAGCACATATTTTCTGTCATCATGGATTTTGATCACTATTTATCTTGCGGCAGCATATTACTTTTGGAATTGTGTGATCATACATTTGTTAAAAGGAAACAGATGGCAATGGCTTATTGTTGCCTCTGTTACAGTAGTCATTCAGATTCAGGCGGTGCCGTCTCTGTATGATATGTTTTATTGGTACGTGGGGGCTGTTGGATATGGACTCGCATATTCCATGAAAATGGTTTTACTTGGAATGATGATAAAGCAGTTGGCAAAACAGAATACTTGTAAAAAGTGGTATTATATATATAGTGTTATCTGTGCATTCCTGATAGGTGGAATGGAATTTGGACCTACAAGTATGGTATTTGTGATTGTATCTGCTTTTATGATTTGTTATTCTGTTTATAAGAAGAGACAAAGATTATATATTGTTTCAGTATCAGCAGCTTATTATGCTGCATGGATCATCGCAGTGATAGCTCCGGGAAACAGTGTGAGACAGGAACAGGTTGGACAGAGAAACAGTGCAGTATTTGCAATTTTGCAGGCATTAAAGCTCGGGGCACAGCGGATGTCATCCAGTCTGAGTAGTTTTTTGCTGATTTTAACTTTGTTAATTTTGCCGGCAGTGATCATCACAGTGAAAAATTGTAATTTGAAATTCAAACATCCATTTATTTTTACATTTTTATCTTATGGAATCTGCAGTTCGATGTATACGCCGATCATATATGCCAATTATGGGCAATTAGGAATTATTAATGTGTACACATATAATGTAATCTATTATACTTTTATTGTTTTTTGGATATTGAATATAATTTATATCACTGGCTGGGTGGTAAAGTGTCTGATACCAGAGATTTCCGGACGAGGGATCGGACGTGGAAAACACTATAGACCATATTATTATGGAGCGGTTGTTGCATTGCTTTGTCTGGACGTTTTGGTTGCACATAATATAGGAAGCTATGCCAGTGGATATGTTTTACAGACACTCCACGGCGGTGAGTGCAAGTCGGGTAAAGAATATTTTCTGCAGCGTGAAGAAATACTTAGAAATTCACAGGGGCAGGATGTAGTGGTAAATGCAATCTATGTACCACTTAATACAAGCGATAGCAGTGATGTCACTACAGACCCAAATAATTGGGTAAATAAAGCAGTTGCACAATATTATCATTTGAACAGCATTGTCAGAGAGTAAAGGAGAGATGAAGATGATCAGCTTTAATGTACCACCAGTAGTAGGAAATGAATTGAAATATATAGAGCAGGCAATTGGAAATCACAAAATCTGTGGAGATGGTGAGTTTACCAAAAAATGTTCTGCATGGATGGAAGAGAAAACCGGAACTGCAAAAGCATTATTGACGACATCCTGTACACATGCAACAGAGATGGCTGCATTACTTGCAGATATTCAGCCAGGGGATGAGGTAGTCATGCCATCCTTTACTTTTGTTTCAACAGCGGATGCTTTTGTGCTGAGAGGTGCAAAGGTAAAATTTGTAGACATTCGTCCAGATACGATGAATATTGACGAAACATTAATTGAGGATGCTATTACAGATAAGACGAAAGCAATTGTCCCGGTTCATTATGCAGGTGTGGGTTGCGAGATGGACACAATTATGGATATTGCAAGAAAACATCATTTGCTCGTGATCGAAGATGCTGCGCAGGGTGTTATGAGCAGTTATAAGGGAAAAGCACTTGGAACAATTGGTGATTATGGCTGTTATTCTTTCCATGAAACAAAGAATTATTCTATGGGGGAAGGCGGAGCTTTATTGATCAAAGATCCTGATATGATTGAGCGTGCAGAGATCGTGCGTGAAAAAGGTACAAATAGAAGTAAATTCTTCCGTGGACAGATTGATAAATATACGTGGGTGGATGCAGGATCTTCTTATCTGCCAAGCGAGTTGAATGCGGCATATCTCTGGGCACAGTTAGAGCAGGCAGATATGGTGAATGATAATCGTCTGAAATCCTGGAATTTATACAAAGAGCTTCTGACTCCGATTGCAGAAAAAGAATATATTACACTTCCATACATTCCAGAGGAGTGTACGCATAATGCGCATATGTTTTATATAAAAACAAAAAATCTTGAGGAACGTTCTGCACTGATCTCTTATCTGAAGGAAAATGGTGTGTTGGCAGTATTTCATTATATTCCATTGCATGGAGCTCCGGCAGGACAGAAGTATGGTGAATTTATCGGGGAAGATAAATATACAACCAGAGAGAGTGAAAGACTGGTGCGTCTGCCAATGTATTATAATCTCAGTGAAGAAGATATTACATATGTTGCAGAGCTGATCAGCCGGTTTTATGCCAGATAAGGATAAGAGATGATATTAGAGGGAAGTAAAGTTCAATTAAAACCCATTACAAAAGAAGATACGCCATGGATTGTTCGTTGGAGAAATACGGAGAGTGTCAGGAAGAATTTCATTTTTCAGGATAAATTTACGGATGAAATGCACAATCACTGGATGGATACAAAGGTAAAATCCGGACAAGTTGTGCAGTTTATTATAATAGAAAAAGAGGGACAGAAGCCAGTTGGATCTGTTTATCTCCGGGATGTTGATAAAATGAATCGTAAAGCTGAATTTGGCATTTTTATCGGCGAAGATTCAGCAAGAAAAAAAGGGATAGGAACAGAAAGTGCACAGATTATCTGTGAATATGGATTCCGGCAGTTAGGACTTCACAAGATCATGCTGCGTGTGTTTGCTGATAACAGACAGGCGGTCAGAAGTTACGAAAAGGCAGGGTTTTGTCAGGAAGCATTATTGAGAGATGAAATATGTCAGAATGGTGTGTTCCGGGATCTGATCTTAATGGCAAAATTTGAACATATACAAAGTCAGGAAAAAAGAAATGATGCAGAAGCAAATAGCAGATAGAATTGAAAAAATAGATGCATGGCTTGCAAAAAAAGAAAAACTTTTTGCGGTTTTATGTGTGTTGGCACTCATTTGTCTTATGATTCCTTTTTATTGGTTTGGACGATATACTGCGCCGCTTGCAGATGATTTTAATACCGTTACAGGAACTTATCATGCATGGATTACATCACATTCCATTTGGCAGGTTATATTAGCAGCAGTCGAAAAAACAAAGGGATATTATATTGGATGGACTGGTGCATTTACCAATGTGTTTCTTCAGTGTCTGATGCCGGGATTGGGAGATTATCGCACTTATTTTATTGCATCCTGGATCATATTGACTACATTTTTGATTGCAAATTTTTATTTCGGCAAGTGCCTGATCGTGGATGTTATGGGGCAGGAAAAAACAAAATGGCTCATCATTACAGTGATAACAACTGTGATTCAGATAGAATGTCTGCCAGTAGTATATGATGCGTTTTTCTGGTTTGTGGGAGCTGAGGCATATGTGTTTGCTTACTCATTAAAATTGATATTAGCGGGTATTATCATAAAGGAATTGGCATCAGATCGGAAGGTCAGACCAGGGATGTTGATTTTGAATATGATATATGCTTTTTTGATTGGTGGAACAGAATTTGGACCAACAAGTGTGTTATTAATTTGTGTACTTGGATGTCTTGTTATTTTTAGTATTGTAAGAAAAAGAAAGAGTTGTTATACGCTTATTGTATCAGCAAGTTTTGCTCTGGCATGGATTCTTACAATTGCAGCACCAGGGAATAGTGTCAGACAAAGTATGGTAGGAGAAAAGCGGGGCGTGATTTTTTCTATTGTTCAGGCATTGACGGTAGGGGCTATGAGAATTTATGAGTGGATAAATCCGTTTATGCTGATCGTACCACTTCTTGCATTGCCGTTTATTATCCTCTGCGTAAAAAAAGTAAAATTTGAATTTCCATTACCGGTGTTTGTATCCTTATTATCTTACGGAATCTATTCCTCCATGTATGCGCCGATGATCTATGCAAATTATGGAGCGGTAGGACAGGTAAATGGGTACACGAACAATGTAATTTATCTGATATTTATTTTATTGTGGATGGGAAATGTTATTTATTGGACGGGATGGCTGACAAGGCATTACACAAGCCGGAAAAAACAGTCTATCAGTTGCTACTATGTTTCAGTGCTATGTGGCATATTTTTAATTACATGTGTGGCACATATTCCGGGAGACTATTGCAGCTTTACCCTGTTACACTGGGTTCGTACAGGAACTATGCAGGCAAATATGGAAAAATATCTGGAAAGAGAAGAAATCCTGCGTAATAGTCCAGGAGAAGATGTCGTTGTGGAAGCAATTACCTTTCCAGAAGGAATTTATACTAGTGGCGCCGGCGAGATCACATCAGATGCAGAACACTGGATCAATATCGGAGTGTCGGATTACTATGGAGTTAAGAGCGTGAGGACAGAATAAACAATGAAGAAAATATCTTTTGTGATACCATGTTATGGATCAGAACATACCATTGAAAATGTAGTCAATGAAATACGACAGACTGTAACAAAGAGAAGTGAATATGATTATGAGATAATTCTTGTAAATGATTATTCACCGGATCATGTCTGGGATAAAATAACAGAATTGACAAGAGAGGATCCGCATGTGAAAGGTTTGTTCCTTGCAAAAAATTTTGGACAGCATTCAGCGCTTATGGCTGGTTACCGGGAATCGGATGGAGATATTGTGATTTCTCTGGATGATGATGGACAGACACCGGCAGATGAGTTGTATTCATTGGTAGATAAACTGGAAGAGGGTTATGATGTTGTTTATGCAACTTATGCCAATAAACAGCACAGTGGTTTTCGCAATTTCGGAAGCAAAATTAATGACTACATGTGTGATATCCTGTTGAATAAGCCAAGAGGATTAATGGTTACAAGCTATTTTGCAGCCAGGCGTTTTGTGATTGATGAGGTGTGCAGATACCAGAATCCGTATACTTATGTAATCGGTTTGATCTTTCGGACAACTAAGAACATCGGAACTGTTTCAGTGACACACAGACAGAGACAGTATGGACATTCCGGATATACATTTGGAAAGCTATTGGGACTCTGGATCAATGGATTTACGGCATTTTCTGTAAAACCACTGAGAATTGCAACGGCAACAGGGGTGCTCTTTGCAATGTTAGGTTTTTTGTATGTGATATATATTATTATAAATAAATGTATTAATCCGGCTGTCCCATTAGGATGGAGCTCTACTACAGCAGTCTTATTAATTGTAGGAGGGATAATTCTATGTATGATGGGACTGATCGGGGAGTATCTTGGAAGAATCTATATTAGCATGAATAATTCCCCACAGTATGTAATTCGTGAGAAGGTTGGAGCTTTTAATGAAGAATCAGAAAAAAATTAGTCGGAATTTCCTGTTTGTTTTGACTTTCATTGGAACTGTTGTTGCGTATAAAGCAACAGATTTGTTGATTCAGCAGATGTTTGCAAATGCAGGTGGATATGATTATAAAGTTCATTCTATGTATGCGCAGCAAATGTTAAATACAGATATAGATACCATTATCATAAATCTGCAGGGGCTGGGATTGAATCATGGAATTTCTTATCCTGTATGGCATCTGCTTTTTCTGTTAGTGGAAAAAGTACAGTCGATCCGATTGGGGATTGCGTGTAATATTTCTACTGTATCAGCGGCAACTACAGGAATATTTGAAGCAATCGCATATCTTGTGACCGTTTACCTGCTTTGCAGATACAGTACCTGGAAAAAGGCATTGTGGGTTATGCCGGTTATTTCTGGCATGCTGCTTATTATGGGACCGTTATCTGTTCCGGCACTTACTGATAATTATTATCTGGGGCAGTTTAATCCGAATGTATGGCATAATCCAACGACGATTGCAGTAAAGGGAATTACACTGGTTGTCTTTTTCATATATGTGGAGATCATGGAAGAAAATAACAGGAGTAAGAAACAGGAGCTGTTATTGTATTTTATGGCAGCAGCGTTGCTGTTTGTAAGTGCGTTTTTTAAACCAAGTTTCTACCAGATGTTTGTTCCTGCACTATTTCTTTATTGTGCAATAGAATTGATCGTAACGAAGGGAAAGTATCTGAAAAGAGAAATTGGTATTGGCTTTACAGTATTACCAGTGACAATTCTTGCTGTAGCACAGATGATAACATCTTTTGGTGGTGAGGGTGATGGTATAGGGATTCAGTTCATGTATGTATGGCACTGCTTTGCAAGGCATCCATTTGGTTCGCTCTTGATATCCATTCCGTTTCCATTGTTAGTATATATTGGTCAGTGGAAGAACATTTGGAAAGAAAAGAAAATGACATTGGCTGTTTTGGCATTTCTGTCAGCAGTTGGGCAATTTGCATTCTTATATACAAAGAATACTCCATTATCAGGTGATTTTATATGGGGAGCTTATCTGGCAGTTGGAATTTTAAATCTTGTTGCGGTGCTGGCATTATGCAAAAATGTGAAAGAGAAGAATAAAATCACGATATACCATATCTTGTGTATTGCTGTATTTTTATTACAGGTATATTATGGTATGCGTTATATTATGGCAATTTATTTAACTTCTGATTATTTGCATATATATTAAATCATAGTTTTAGGAAAATAAAATGAAGAAGAGAATTGGACAAATTGGAATCCTGCTGATAAGTGCAGGGTACTTTCTGGCACTCACTTATCTGTTCTGGGCGCAGGCAAATTATCATGACGGAACCTATCAGGCGGATCTGTATGCACACATGCTTCTGGGAGTCAGCAATACATATCGGTATAATCTGGTGTATCGTATTCTTGGCTTCTTGTGGCAGCATGATGGCTCAGCAAGGCTGATTGGCGTGTTTTTAGCAGGAGTCTGTGTACTCACTGTATACTGGACGAAACGGCTGATTGTAAAGTTTTACCCGAATATGGGAATGAAAGCGTATTATCTGGCATATATGTTGAATTTTTGTATGTCACTTTATTTCCCATTGTTAAATAAATATCATTATCTGTCTAATATAGGACCATTGTTACTGCATAATTCAACTTACATCTGTATGAAATTGTGTCTGCTGATTATGCTGGAACAGTACATTGATTTAAAAAGACAGCTGCTTGGGCACATTGACTGGAAAAAATATATATTATTTATTTTATCAATGATTTTGTTGATTCTCACCAAACCTAATTTCTTCCTGTGTTTTGCTCCGGCAGTATTTATAGAATTGATCCTTATTCTTTGCAGAAAAGACGGATTGAATGCAGTTTTTAAGTGGAAACGCGTACTACTTGCAGTATGTACGACAATTCCAGTATTTCTGATCATGATCTATCAGTCAGTGGTTATGTTTTCGGACGGCGGATCAAAGATTACAATTGATTTTGGTTATGCACTGTTTTCATGGGCAGAGTATCCAGTCATTGGAATCATCCAGTCATTGGCATTTCCGCTATACATTCTGGTAACAAACTTCAGAGAAGTGAAGAAGGATGAATGGTATCGGCTCAGTATCACGACGGCAGGATTTGGTTTATTTGAGTATTTATTTCTGATTGAGAGCGGGGTAAGACTCAATGATCTGAACTGGATCTGGGGTTATGCCGGAGCATTATTTATGCTTTATATAGCGTCTTTTCTGAAGTGGTATGAAATACGAAAAGAAAAGAATAGGTCAGTGGTTATCACAAATTATATTCCGGTCATATTGTTAATCTGGCATTTCCTGTCGGGAGTGGATTATTTTATTGTATTATTGACAGGTGGAAAATTCTTTTAAAAGAAAGTGTAAAACGCTTACGGCGCAATGGCCGTAAGCGTTTTTCCATTTGTTTCAATCGTATATCCAAGCGTTTTCAGTTCCTTGATAAAAGAACTCTTTAAGTCTTTATTTGTGTACTCACCATAAAATATAACCGTTGGAAAACGTTCTGGAAAAGTATCATAATAGCGGTTCAGACGTTTATAGTCCAAGTGGAAAAATGGAGTGCCCGGAGTACCATATTGACTGTCAAGATACATATAAGTGTATGCGTAAACTGCATTACCGCAGAAATAAGTATCACTCGAGTCGATTTCTAAGGAGTCCAATGTATGGTAGGTATGATCCATATCATCCCACTTCTCCTGTGAAGTGTATAATCCGGCAGTCGGACCATAGGAATTATAAGCGGTCATATCGCTAAGGGAGGCTTCCTCCCAGAAGCCAAATAAACGACCATACAGGATCAAACCGATAAAACAGATACAAATGCCGGAAATAATGATGCTGCATCTTTTCTGGGCTTTGTAGTGTGAAGTTTCATCGGTATCGTGAAACATTAAAATGGCATAATCAATCGTTCGCATTATTGTAAAGACAGCGAGTACACTGGCTGCTGCAGTTGTTGCGTAAAAGACTGTATTTGTGGACAGGTAGGCACAAAATGCAAAAATCATACCACCACACCAGGTGACAAGAAAATACTTGTCAAGTTTTTTGAAAATAATCATAGTCATCAGACCTATATATACCCAGAGGAACATAATCATATTGACTAACAGATAGAAGTAGCCATCTTTGTAGCCAAGATAAACTTTCTTATATCCGAAAAAGTAGCCGATAAAAAGCAGGGCAAACAGGAAATACCGATGCTTTTCACGTTTACGGTCAAAGATTGTAAGGATAAGGACAAAAAGGCTCCAGCGCATGATTGGTTTATAGGTGTTCCATTCATACATAGGATACTTCTGAATCTTTTCTAAAATAGTTGTGTCATGATCCGGTTCTGCAATAATGTGTGGCAGAGTACGAAGAATTTCAGTGAGATTGGTATTGCTAAATATATAAATGGCAAATACAAGTGCTACAAGAGCAGCTCCAAGGGTGATCAGTCCAAGAGAGCGAAATTGTAATGTAATATCAAGACTATTTTTCTGAGCCTTGAATTTTCTAACGATATTTGTAATAATAACGATAAGAGCGTAAGCAATATAAAGTAACAGACAGAATGGATTGCTTAAAACAGCAATCGCCAGGAAAATACCAGTAAAAAGATGATCCCATGCAGACTGTTTCTCTTTTAATACGATTGTAAAGATCAGCATGAACATAGAAATCGGAATGGTATTATAGGATAATGTATTCACATTGTATGGTGTGAAGCAGAAATAAAGCATTAATCCAACCATCTTTGCAGGTTCATTTATCTTCAGGGTTCGATAGCAATAAAAGAACACCAATACTTTCATGATCAAATACAAAAATCGAAAATACAATACGATTCCGGTATTTGAGCCGACAATGAGATGATAAAGGGTAAAAAAAGGAAGAAGCAGGACAGCATTCATCTGCTCCGGTGACCAGTCATCCACTAACATTGCGTCTCCGAGATAAAAACGGTAGGTAGTTGCCAGATAATGGAATTCGTCTGTGTTGGTGTCCAGAAAAATATTACCAATAAATAAAATGAGCAGAAGAGCGAAAACCACAAAATATAAGGCTTTGAAATATCTATATTTCTTTGATAAAGTCATAAAATCCTCCTAAATAGAACATATTCCAGAAAATTATAGCATAAACGATGCAATTATGGTATCATGAAATATGTTTGAGTAAGATTTTTGACGAAAAAGAGGATATTATGGAAAAAATAAAAGAATTATGGAAGAAATATGAAGAGATCATCCGTTATATCATAGTGGGTGGTATGACAACGGTGGTCAGTTGGGGAACTTATGCAGTCTGTAAGTTCTTTATGGATGTAGATAATGCCTTCTGGATGCAGGTGGCAGTTATCATACGATGGGTTGCGGGTGTAGCTTTTGCTTACGTGACAAACCGGATCTTTGTATTTAAAAGTAAAAATGGAAGCGTATTAAAAGAAATTGTAAAATTCACGTCATCAAGAGTTGTCACCTTATTCATGGACATGTTCATTATGTGGCTGCTTCCGGGAGTACTTGGAATAAATGACTGGATTTCTACGTTTATTTCAGCAGTACTTGTAACTGTTACAAATTATATCTTCAGTAAATTTCTGGTATTTCGAAAGAAAAAGTGATATTTAAGAGGAAATCATGATTGAGAGAATAAAAAGTGTAAAATTAGATAAAAAACAGGTATTTGACTGTTTGTTCTTATTATATTATGGCGTTGTGTTTACAAGATTCTTTTTGGATACAACAATGCTGCCATATATTACATGGAATATAGAAGTACTGTATATTATTGGCATTACGATTGGCGTGTTAAAGCTGGCGGTTGACCGTAGAATGAAGACGTGGGAGCTGATCGTATTCGGACTTACAATTACGGTGGCAATGCTTCAATATTATCACAGACCCGATGAATATGTGCTTGCTTTTGCAGTTCTATTTATTGGAGCGTATAATGTAGATTACAGAAAAATGCTCAAAGTGTATCTGGGACTGGGAATCAGTTATACAGTTTTTGTTGTGATCGGATGTTTGCTGGGGTATATTGAGAATCTGACATTTACTTTATGGAATGGAAATGTCAGAAATTCATTTGGATTTAATTATCCAACAGATTTTACCGCACATTTATTTTTCTTCATTGCTGTATGGTGTATTCTCAGATATGAAAAAATCACCTGGATTGAAATTGGTGTGTTTGCAGCAGTTATGTTGTGGAGCTATTTCGGGTGCTATGCACGGAATAATACAATTTGTATTGGACTTGTGATTATGTTATGTATACTGGAAAAAGTATTGCCGTCAGAGAAGAAATTCGCATTGCGAGAGAATAAGGTGTTGAAGGCTGTGTGCGTTATGATACCATTTCTGATAATCGGTGGAATGATATTTCTATCCCTTATTTATAATGATGGAAATGCTATTCTTTCTAAGCTGAATGATGTGTTTAATAGTAGATTTCAATTAGGAAAGTATGGATTTGTCGAATATGGATTGAGTCCATGGGGCAAATTGATCGAAATGCAAGGATTTGGGAGAATAGAAGGTGGGATGGAAAATCTTTGGAATACAGGTTTATCTTATTTTGTATTAGATTGTTCGTATGTGAATATATTGTTACAGTTTGGCGTAGTGCTGTTTTGCGTTTTGGTTATATTACAATTTGTAGAGATGGTACGAAATTATCAAGCAGATTGTTTGTTTTTGTTAATGATTTACATTGTAATATGTATCCAATGTGCAGTAGAACATCACTATTTGGAAATAGCTTATAATCCATTACTCTTTTTCTCAATGATTAAATATGGAAAATTCAATAACAAATAATCAAGTGAGAAAGAGAGAACGTTAGTAACTTTCTGGAAATTATTGTGTGAATAGAGAAAAAAGGTTGCAGAGGAGTAGGATGATGATAAAATCACGCAGGAGTGCTTCGTGAAACACCCCTACAAAAAGAGTAAATTGCATTGTAATAGTTTTGTGTTTGTGTTAAAATTAATAGAATTATTTGTCGATAAAAGAACTTATCACAAAGGGGATTGTTATGTATCGTAAGAGAAATAAAGGATGGCTGAAACATCTGGATTTTGCTGTCCTTGATTTAATGTGTATGCAGATTTGTCTGGCATTGGCATATTTTGGAAGACATAGAGAGCTTAGCAGATTATATAGAGATTCCGTTTATCAGAATGTTGTGCTTTTATTGGCAGTATTTGAATTTGTATATCTTTTTTTTATAGATGGATATCGGGATATCCTAAAACGCGGTTATTATATTGAGCTGGTATCTGCGGTAAAAGAAGTATGTCTTCTGGAAATGCTGCTTGCATTCTATCTGTTTGCAGTGAAGTCTGGAGATGATTTCTCTCGAACAGTATTGTTTTTGTTGGGAATCTATGAATTGATAGGTGGATATCTGGTGCGGATCTTATGGAAGAAGCATGTGATGCGCCGGCAGTCGAAAGAAGGAGAAAATTCTTTATTATTAGTTACCACGTCAGAGTATCTTGAGCAGGTGTTGGAAAATGTGCGCAGCAATAATTTTCAAACCTATTTTCCAGCAGGAATTGTGCTGATCGGCAGAGGAAAAGGAGTATCAGACACTTATGAGGGAATCCCACTCATTCCAGAGTCAGAGATGACAGAATGGGTATGCAGAAACTGGGTAGATGAGGCGTTGATCGTATTACCGCAGGAGCAGCATTTCGGCAAAGAATATATGGAAGCATTCTCAGAGATGGGAATTGTGACACATTATTCTATCATGCAGGATTTTGCTGATGCGGACAATCATCAGATCGCAGAGAAAGTATGTGGATATCTGGTACTGACATCAGGGATGCAGCTGGTCAGCAACCGGCAGTATCTGACCAAGCGTGTGATGGATATCGCAGGAGGCATCGCAGGATCACTCATCACAGTAATTCTTACAATTATTTTGGGACCACTGATTTATATTAAGTCGCCGGGACCAATTTTCTTCACACAGAAACGTGTCGGAAAGAATGGTAAAATGTTCAAGATGTACAAGTTCCGTACGATGTATCTGGATGCAGAGGAACGGAAGAAAGCACTTATGGAGCAGAACCGGGTGGCAGATGGACTGATGTTTAAAATGGAGGATGATCCAAGAATTATCGGAAGCCATTTTGATGCAAATGGAAAGTATGTTCCGGGAATTGGAAATCTGATCCGGAAGCTCAGCCTGGATGAGTTCCCACAGTTTTTTAATGTACTGCTTGGTGATATGTCACTGGTTGGGACAAGACCTCCGACAGTGGATGAATATGAGAAGTATAAGTTACATCACAAGGCAAGATTGTCGGCAAAGCCTGGAATTACCGGATTGTGGCAGGTGTCTGGAAGAAGTGAGATTACAGATTTTGAAGAAGTGGTAAAGTTGGATACAGAATATATTACGGACTGGAGTATTGGACGTGATTTTAGAATATTATTAAAGACTGTGCAGATTGTATTTACGGGAAAGGGAAGTATGTGAGATTGAGGATTGCAATGTTAGGGCAGAAGAGAATTCCATCCAGAGAAGGCGGAGTAGAAATTGTAGTAGAAGAATTGGCAACGAGAATGGTGCGGTGTGGACACGAGGTTACATGTTATAATCGCAGAGGACATCATGTTGGTGGAAAACAATTTGACGAAAAAAGCAGAAAGGAATATCAGGGAGTCAGACTCAAAAGTGTTTTTACTATAGATAAGAAAGGTCTTGCAGCGATGACGGCTTCTGTTTCAGCAGCTATTTGTGCAAGCTTAGGAAACTATGATGTTGTACATTTTCATGCAGAAGGACCATGTGCTATGATATGGCTTCCAAAATTGTTTGGAAAGAAATGTGTTGCTACGATTCATGGATTAGATCATCAGAGAGCAAAGTGGGGGGGGTTTGCGAAAAGATATATTTTGTTCGGAGAAAAAATGGCTGTAAAGTATGCTGATGAAATAATCGTATTAAGTGACAATGTGAAACAATATTTCTGGAATACATATAAACGTGAAACTAATTATATTCCAAATGGAGTGAATCGTGCAGAACGCAGATTGGCAGATATTATAAAGGAAAAGTATGATTTAGAAAAAGACGAGTATATCTTATATCTGGGAAGAATCGTTCCTGAAAAGGGGATTCATTATTTGATAGATGCCTATATGCAATTAGAGACAGATAAAAGGCTGGTAATAGCAGGTGGGGCAAGTGATACAGATGAATATTATTCAAAATTAAAAGAAAAATGTAATGGAAAAGATAATATTATTTTTACAGGTTTTGTAAAAGGACAGGAACTTGAAGAACTATATAGCAATGCATATTTATATGTTCTGCCAAGTGATCTTGAGGGAATGCCACTGAGCCTTCTTGAGGCAATGAGTTATGGAAATTGCTGTGTTGTCTCTGATATAGATGAGTGTGCATCGGTTGTTGAGGATAGAGCATTAGTCTTTAAAAAATCTGACATTACAGATTTGAAAGAAAAATTGGAATTTGCGTTAGAACATATGGATGAAATTGATAGATATAGAACTGAAGCAGCAGATTTTGTTTGCAATAAATATAATTGGGACAAGGTAGTACAGGAAACCATAATATTATATGAAAAAGAAAAATAGGAATTGAAATATGAAAATTTTAATGATTAATAAGTTTCTATATCCAAATGGTGGATCAGAAACATACATGTTCAAATTAGGTGATTATTTTGAAAAGACTGGAAATGAGGTTCAGTACTTTGGAATGGAACATGAAGGTCGTTGTGTTGGAAATCGGGCAAATGCATATACTTCTGACATGGATTTCCACAATGGTAGCAAATTATCAAAAATAACCTATCCTATAAAAACGATTTATTCCAGAGAAGCACGTGTTAAAATTCGAAAAGTTTTGGATGATTTCGTTCCAGATGTATGTCATATTAATAATTTTAATTATCAATTAACACCATCTATTATTTTAGAGATTGTCAAGTGGAGAAAAGAGAACGATAAAAACTGTAAGATTGTGTTTACTGCACATGATTATCAGCTTGTTTGTCCAAATCATATGTGCAATAATCCCAATACGCATCAGAATTGTGAAAAATGTTTGGGTGGAAAGTTCTCAAATTGCGCAAAAAACAGATGTATCCATGGTTCATTTGCAAAGTCTTTTGTAGGAACTTGTGAAGCGTACTTTTGGAAATATAAGAGGGTTTATCATTATATTGACAATATTATCTGTTGCTCAGAGTTTTTAAAAGAGAAAATGGATAGAAACCCATTATTTGCACAAAAAACAATTGCATTACATAATTTTGTAGAAAAAAAAGAATGTAGACAAGTTCCTAAAGAAGATTATGTTCTTTATTTTGGAAGGTTTTCCACAGAAAAAGGAATTGATACTTTGATTCAGGCATGCAGAAAATTGCCTGAGATATCTTTTGTGTTTGCAGGAATAGGACCACTTGCAGATGAAATAGATAAAGTGGAGAATATAAAAAATGTTGGATTTCAGCAAGGTGAAAAATTAGTAGAGCTAATACAAAAGGCGAGATTTTCAGTTTATCCGTCTGAATGGTATGAAAATTGTCCGTTTTCGGTTATGGAGTCTGAAATATATGGTACGCCAGTTTTGGGGGCAGAGATAGGTGGAATACCGGAATTGATTGAGGACGGCATAACTGGTGAATTATTTGAAAGTGGAAATGAGCAGGATTTGATCAAACATATCAAATCAATGTGGCAGAAGAATGAAATATTAAGTCAGTATGCAGCGAATTGTAAAAGTGTTCAGTATGATACAATAGAGGAATATGCAGAAAAGCTGGTAAAAATATATAGCTAGATAGAGGTATAAATGATGAAACACAATAAGAAGTTAAATGGAACCGTGATCGTGACATACAGATGCAATGCAAGATGTTCCATGTGCAATCGGTATAAAGCTCCATCACGACCGGAGGAAGAAATCTCGCTGGAAACAATAAAAAAACTTCCTGAGATGTATTTTACAAATATTACTGGAGGAGAACCTTTTATTCGGACTGACTTAAGAGATATTGTACGGGAACTATATAAAAAGTCAGACCGAATTGTGATATCTACCAATGGATTTTTTACAGATCGCATTGTAGAATTAGCAAAGGAATTTCCACATATAGGAATCCGTATTTCAATCGAAGGCTTGGAACAGACGAATAATGAAATACGTGGATTGGAGAATGGGTATCAAAGAGGATATCAGACTTTAAAAAAATTAAGAGAAATGGGAATGAAGGATGTTGGATTCGGAATGACCGTTCAGGATAAGAATGCATGTGATCTTGTTCCGTTGTATAACATATCAAATGAGATGGGGATGGAGTTTGCTACAGCATCACTTCATAATTCGTTTTATTTCGTGGAAGCAAAGAACATTATCAAAGACAGATCTATGGTTGCAAAGAACTTTGAAAATCTTGTTAATGAGTTATTAAAAAGCAATAGTCCAAAGAAATGGTTTCGAGCATATTTTAATCATGGATTGATTAACTATATATATGGGCAGAAACGGTTGCTTCCTTGTGATATGAGTTTTGATACGTTTTTTATAGATCCTTATGGGGATGTCATGCCTTGTAATGGAACAAAAGACAAAGAGGTTATGGGAAATCTCAACGAACAAAGTTGGGAAGAACTCTGGAATAGTGAGCAGGCAGAAGAAGTTCGGAAGAAAGTTCGGTGTTGTGATAGAAATTGCTGGATGATTGGTTCGGTGTCGCCAGCTATGCATAAGTATATCTGGAAACCAGCAACATGGGTAGTATGGCATAAACTGAAAGCATTATTCAGCAAACACCCATATAGCATGTATGAAAACAAGATTGTGAGAGATTACAGAGACGGCAAAGTGACAAAGCAAGAACTTGATAAATGTAGTACATGTGATATGTGCGCACAGATAAATAACGGATTGAGTGAAGCCAGTATGGAGCAGTTAAAGAATCGGAGCGGTGAAGAAATTGTAGATGAAGATATCAATGGACAAATGAAAGAGAAAAAGTATATAAATATTAATTAAAAAATAATTTTAGGATGAATGTTAGTTTTAATTTAGGGGATTTGTAAGGAGAATCTAATGCAATACAAAGTGATTATGAAAAGATGGAATTTTTGAATAGGTTTTACGCAATTTGAGGAATGGATGTTTGAGGTCAGAAATATAGGCGAAATAATCTGAAAAAATTTATGGAGTTAATAGAACAAAAATTTATGAAATCAATTGTAATTATAGGATGTTATTTTGGAACATTAAGAAAAGATACTGCAATGTTTTTAAGAAGCATACAAGCCAATCCTACTATAGACTGGTTGTTTTTTTCTGATTGTGATTGGGGAAAGGTTCCTGACAATGTAAAGATTGTGAATATGTCTTTTGAAAAATTAAAGGAATTGGTGCAGAGTCATTTTGATTTTCAGATTTCTCTCGAAGCACCTTATAAGTTATGTGATTTTAAACCGGCTTATGGAGATATATTTAAAGATTATGCTGAAAAATATGATTTTTGGGGACATTGTGATTTTGATATGATTTTCGGAAATCTGAGAAAGTTTTTTAATGAGGATAAGCTGGAAAAATATGATAGGATTTATTATCAGGGTCATTTAAGTATATATAGGAATATAGAGAAAATTTGCAAGTTGTATCAATCGGATAAAGGCCCTCAGTATTACAAGGATGTGTTTACTACGTCAATTAGTTGCGTGTTTGATGAGGTAGATGGTATGTATCCAATTTTCGTGAAAGAGAATGTCCCTATTTATTCTGAAGTACAGTGTATTGATGTTTATCCTTACTTAGATGTGATGTTTCATACACGGAGAGAGTTTGCTATCAGTAAGCAATTTCCGGTAAATTATTCAAAACAGGTGTTCGGGTATGAGGATGGCGGTGTGTATAAATGGTTTATGAAAGATGGAACAGTGGAAAAAGAAGAATTTGCTTACATTCATTTTTCACATAAAATATTTGATGCTATAGACGCTGACAATTATTTTTTTACAAGTAATGGATTAATACCTGCTACTGGTAAAACGATTCCTTTTCAAAATTATCGCAAGGGAATCGACGAGTTTCGTATGAATTTTGCGGAGTTTAATTTTCGGCTAAGGAGAAAGTTAAAAAAGATAAAGCAAAAAAGGTTGGAAAGCAGAAATAACAGATAAATAGTAGGGAGAAAGAGAAAAGATGACGAATAAAACAAAGGAAAGAGATTTTAGATTAGAATTCATCAGAGGCGTTTCTATGTTGGTAATTGTACTTTATCATTATAGTTGCGCGTTGGAATTGAAAGGTATAATGGACGCATACAGACCATTATGGCATTTTGCAAGTGGAGCGTGGGGATCAGCATTTGCCATAGTTTTCTTTATAATCTCGGGATATGTCATGATGCTTCAATATTATGAGAAGTTAGAGATTAGGTCATTTTATAAAAAACGTTGGTTAAGTTTGTTCCCAATGTTTTATGTGGCATGGTTTATTATGTATGTTGTCAGAACGGTAGAATATAAAACGCCTTTTTGGGGAGGAAATCCTTTAAAATTGATATATTCTTTAGTGGGAATGGATGGCTACCTGAAAAATGGAGAAGAAAACTACTACACGGTAGGTGAATGGTTTCTTGGTGCTATTATTATTTTGTACCTTTTATTTCCTATACTTAGATATTTGTATCAGAAGTGCAAATGGTTGGTAACTGTGTGTATGTTAGGTGCATTTGGTGTGCTAGAGTTAACGGATGCAATTAGTTTATACAAAAGTACAGATGTATTTTTCCTAATATTCTCTTTCTGGATTGGAATGTTGTTTTGGGAATATAGGGATAAATGTAAGAATATTATAGTTACAGTTTGTTCATTACTAATATGTATCTTTTTAGCAATGGTGGATGTTACAGCTTATTTGAGTGATATAGCAATTATGCATATATTTGGAGTTGCGGTTTTTACAGTACTTTATAATATTCCAATAGAAAAGGTGCAAAATAAAGAAATTGTAAGAGATATAATTATTTTTTTTAGCAAATATTCTTATTCTGTCATGCTTGTACATCATGTATTGATATATTGGGGTATAAAGGCTTGCAGTATTATTGGGTTAAATCTTAATTTGGGACTGTTCATAATTATTGCAGGAATTTATGTAGTAGCATATATATTCGATAGAATGGTAAAATGGATGATGAAAAAAATAAAGGTTGGAAATAGAATTGGAAAGAAACGGTAATATAGATATATCAATTATTGTACCCATATATAATGCGGAAAAGTATTTGTCTAGATGTATTGATTCAATAAGGAGGCAATCTTACAATAATTATGAGGTGATTCTGATTAATGATGGTTCCACAGATGATTCAGAAAAAATATGCCTTGCTTATGAAAGAGAAGATTCTAGAGTTAGATATATTCGTCAGGAAAATGCGGGCGTGGCAGCGGCTAGAAATTATGGAATTAAAAATGCGAGGGGAAAATATGTTGCTTTTTTAGATAATGACGATTATTTCAATTATGATTTCTTAAAGCAAATTATGGTACATGATGAGCAGAATGCTGACATTTTGTTATTTCAGTATATAAATGTCACAGGGGAACATACTAAAAAACAAGAGCAGGTTGTCCTAGAAAAGATTTGCACAGAATCTTTAGTAAAAAAAGGAGAATATTTACAGAGGGAGATGTTTTGTCCTACTTCAGAAGCAATAAAACAGTCCACAATTGTATTCCCGTGGGGGAAAGCATACAGACGAGAGTTCCTTCTGGAAAACGGTATTCACTTTGATTCTCGAATTAAATTATGTGAAGATGTTTATTTCAATTTAAAAGCTTATGAACATGCAGAAAAAGTTTTGTATGTACATTACCCGGCATACTTTTATTTTCAAAATATTCATTCGGCAGGAAAGGGGTTTAATCCCAAGGTAGTGGAAATGGAAGAAAATAATATTAGGTTGTTGGATGAATTTGTTAATGCAAAGCCAAGAAACAAAGAATATATGAAAGCATACGATAATTGTTTATGCTTTCGGTATTGGTCCTGCTGTTTTTCATATTTTGTACATCCACAAAACACAAAAAAAATTCGACAAATAACACAAGAAATGAAGGAATTTGAAAGAAGAACAAATATCAGGAGAGCATTTAAAACGCTTCCTAAAATCCGCAAGTCTATGGAAAAAAAGGAATGGATTTTCTTGATGGCTGTGAAGTATCATTTTTATGTACCAATGTTACTTGTAGCAAGAAAAAAAATGAAATTAAGCAGGGGGTAGTGGTTTTATGACAAAACAGGAAAGGCAACCTTTAGTAAGTATACTGATACCTGTATATAATGTAGAATATTATTTGGAAAAATGCCTTGACACAGTAGAGAATCAAACATATCAAAATCTGGAAATTATATTAGTAGATGATGGTAGCACAGATCATAGTTTGGATATAATAAAAGGGTATGCAGAAAGGGATTCTAGAATCAAATTTTTTTCAAGGGAAAACAGGGGATTACTTCCGACTAGATTACAGGAATTACAACTATGTAGTGGAACATATATTGCGTTTATGGATAGCGATGACTGGTTGGAAATCAATTATATAGAACGACTTGTTATGACTGCATTAAAGTATGATGCGGATATTGTTAGGTGTGCAGATGTTATTGAGTTTGTGGCAGAGAGGCGAAGAAGAGAATATGGAAAAGCTTCTTATGCAGAGGAAATTGTAATACAACGAGAACAGTATGGAACAAAGTTGGTTCCTGACTTGATTTATACTGCTTATTATAATAGTATTCATTCAGAACTTTTGAAGTCAGATTTAATTAATGAAACACTTTTAGATAATATTGGTACAAGAAGTAGTGTTTCTGTAGGAGAGGATCTTGTAATAAATTGTGAATTTTATAAAAGGTCATCAAAGGTAGTTTTTATTCCTGATAGATTATATCATTATAGAAAAAATCCAACAAGTCTTATGGCAACAAGGATATCAGTGGATAAATTAGAAAAACGATTGATGGACGGTTATTTGACGTTTCAAGCAATTGAAGATGTGATAAAGATGTTCCCAGGAGTGAAGAAGGAAGCATACTATCAGAGACTGGCAGAGGAGATGGATCATTGTGTGAATCTTTGTTTTCAACAACTTGGAAATAGAAAATTGAAAAAGCAGGCAATTCGGCTGACACAAGGTTTTGTGGAAAAACATAAAATAAATAAGGTGGATAAGAAGGAACTACAGTATTTATATTGTAAAGATGCTAAGGGTGAACTTTTGCGTAAAACGATTAAGGTTACATATCCATTCTTAATAAAGCAGACAGTGAAAAAGGTTTTGATTAAAATACATGCAAATGTAAGAAAGAAATAGAGGAAGATAGGGCTTGAAAAAAAAAGTGACATTTTGGGAGATTACATATTTGTCTATGGTTTTCATGACATTAACAACCCTGTTTCAGGGATACATTAGTATAGCCAATCAGATACTTGTATTATTGGTTACTGCCGCAATGTTCTGCAGTGCATTTTATGATGGAGTGCAGAAAAAAAAAATAGTGATTATCATGATAGTAGCATTTTGTTGTATGATAGCTTTTTCACGTGGACAGCTTGCTGGACATATTTATGGATTAAGGCGTCTGTTGAATTTTCCATTTTTAGTATTTGTTTATTTTGCAATTGTGTGGCAGAAAAAAAAATGTTTGATATTTTTTAAAAAGAAGAAACGATGGGTTGACTATATTTTGAAATTATGGTTGTTGGCAGTAGGAATTAGCATTTTTATTCCAAACTGTTATGATAAGACTCAAGGCTGGGGTTCTTTTAAGTATTTTTATTCATTCACAAAAGAAGGAGGCGCGAGACTTGGTTCTGTAACATTGCTGGTGATGGCGATTCTCTTGGCACAAATGGCAGTACATCAGCAGAAGAGATATTTTTACTGGTTTCTTATCCCTATGTATAGTATTATTATGTGTGGAAGTCGCATTTATCTGGCAATGGGAATGATTGAATTTATGATAGCTTTTTGGTTTTACTTGGACAACAAGAAGAAGTTCTGGTTATTGGCAATTCCAGTTGTAGTTCTTTTGTTGATAATTGCCATGAATAGTTCGCTTGGTGCAAAGTTAGAGTCTACCAGATACACAGAATACAGTATTCATAATGTTTATGATACAGTTTCAAATGGTAGATTTACGCCGATTGTTGTCGGAGTAAATAATTTTAAGGAAGAATCGTGGGCAAGAAAACTAATTGGAAATGGATATGGCTTCATAGAAGATGAAACACATAATTGGGCATTTAATGATGTGGTCGATCTTGGACTTGTTTTTGGTATTATAGGTTTAATAGTGTATTTTATTTGCATTCATAAAGCGGATAAAATGTTGTGTAAGTCTTATTTACCATGGTATATGAAATTGGCACAGTGGGGATGTTGGTTTCTGGTAGCAATGTTTGGAATGTATTATAGGATGACGGCTACAGTGATTGCAATTCCTTTTAGTTATTTTGCTTGCTATGTATGGAAAAGAGAAAAAAATGAAGAGATATGTGAAAGAGTTGATACATTATAGAAACATTTTGATTGTGAATCAGCTGATTTTTGTAGAATTAGTCGAATCTTTGCAGACATTAGTATGAGTGAGTATATTGAATGAAGTTCTGTAAGGAGAAGAGAGACAATGAGGAAATGGAGTAATAGATGAAACATAAGTCAGTCATTAAAAATGGAGGATTATATATCTTTGGCAATTTGTTTAATAAGGCCATAGCATTTATGACAGTTCCTATTTTTACAAGAATCCTTACTACAGAGGAATATGGAATTGTAAACACATATAGTTCATGGGTGTCATTTATGGCAGTTTTTGTGGGAATGTCTATGGGACAAACTATACGAAATGCTTTTGTAGACATGAGAGAGGAATTGGGAAAATATATTTCTTCAATTTTTACACTTGGAGGACTAAATTTTGGATTGATTTGTGTACTATATGCTTTAGTTAGTAATCATCTGGATATTCCAAAGCCGTTGGTCTGGCTATGCCTGATAGAGTCACTTTCTAATTTTGTGATTAATTCTCTTTTGATGAAATATGTTATGGAGGAAGAAGCAGTTAAGAGGACGTTTCTGATGGTATTACCAAATCTGTTGGGGGCAATTTTATCTGTTGTTTTAATTCAAGTATTACAGGAGGAAAAACAGTATGGTCGTATTTTAGGAACTTGTATTTCAACTTCAGTTTTTGGAATTGCTATTATGGCGTTTTATATCATTAAATATCGGAGCTTTATAAATAAAAGATTACTTGTATATGTTTTGCCTTTGTCGATTCCCTTGGTTTTTCATGGAATAGCATGTAATATTTTAGGGGCATCAGATAGAACTATTATTACATATTTTAGGGGGGCAGCTGAAACGGGGGTTTATAGCTTGATTTATAATTTAAGTATGGTGGCGAACGTGGTAACATCTTCGGCAGAGTCAGTTTGGATACCAAAGATGACAGATTCTCTTCTAAAAAAGGACTATAAGAAGACCAATTATGAAATTATGATATATTTATATTCTGTTACATTTGCTTTTTGCGGGCTTTTGACAATTGCACCAGAATTAGTATTGATTTTAGGTGGAAAAGAATATATGTCTGGATTGAGAATGATATTTCCAGTGGTGACATCTTCTTTTACAATGTTTTTATATAGTATATATGTCAACGTAGAATTTTTTTATAAAAAAACAAGGATTATTGCAATCAGTACTTTTATTTCTGCTGGTTTGAATTTGGTTTTGAATGTTATTTTTGTACCAAAGTATGGAGCAACAGCAGCGGCATATACAACGCTAGTATCGTATTTGGCTAGTTTCATTTTGCATAGTGTGAATGCAAGAAAATTAAATCATGAAGTAGCATCCTATGTGATATTGGTTCCTGCAGTTGTAGTAATATTTTTAGCAGGGGTTGTTACAAATTGCCTTGCAGAGACTATTTTGTGGAGATGGACAGTAATGGCTATTTGCGGAATTGTATATATAATAGTGTACAAAAAATGTTTGTTTCAGAAAGAAAATGGTGATTAAAATGAAAGAATTATTAAAGAAAATACCGATGATTCATTTTGTTGGAAGATATGTTCAAATGTTTTTTTGTTTCATTTGGAGTGAGCATGTTGAAATTTTGTATGAGTGTAATCGGTACATTCGGAAAAAGATTTCCAAAGAAGATATGGACATAAAACGTATTCAGGAATTTAAGGGTAAATATAAGGGACAAAGGTGTTTCGTGGTAGCCACGGGACCAAGTCTTACTGTTGAGGATTTGAACACTTTACATAAAAATAATGAAGTTGTATTTTCCATGAACACTATTGTTAAAGCATTTGAAAAAACAGAATTTCGACCTACATTTTATTGCATTCAAGATAAAGAGGTTTATTTGAAAAATAAAGATAAAATTTGTTGTTATCAATTACCTTATATTTTAATAGGAAGGGCAAATGTGCCTTTAAAACGAGTTAGAATAGAAAAGAAAGAACTACCTATAGATAAAAATGTTTATATGTATCGTTTAAATGCTATATATCATTGGACACAGGTTGTTTATGGTAATACAAAGAAACAATTGAGGTTTTCGTTTGATTGTGCAGAGGAGGTATTTGATGGAAGTACAATTGCCTATTCTGTATTGCAATTAGCTACATATATGGGATTTAAGGAAATTTATTTATTAGGAGCAGATTGTGATTATTCAGGAGCAGTAAGTCATTTTGATGGAACAAAGGCAAAAACATCTGCTGCGAATGGAGAGATATTTATCAAATCATATCAGGCTGCAAAAAAAAATTTGGAAAATTCAGATGTGAAAATATATAATGCAACTAGAGGAGGAAAATTAGAAGTATTTCCAAGAGTGGAATTTGATGAATTGTTTCATAAATAAAAGAAGATAGGTAATTGCGAAACAAGTTCGCAATCTTGATTGAAAACAAGGATAGAATCCTGCAATGCAGGATTCTTGGAATGGAAGGTGGCAGTCATTCATTTAGGGCATGACAAAAAGGCTTCATAGTTAGTATGAAGCAGAAAAATTTATAAAATCTCAATTTTAAGCAATCAAAGGCTTAAGACTTCGAATGTATTGATGTTGATGAATTTTATCAGCAACAATTACTGTAACAAGTTGAGCTATGCCAGCCAAAAGTAAATCGGCATGAAGCGTTTTTTCGTTCTGGGTTTTACGATTAGCTACGCAAAAGCTGTCTTTAAAGTGGTTGATAGATTTTTCAACGGTTACACGGATTTTATATGTTTCTTCCCATTCTGCTGAACCTCGTTCCACTCCGGGATAGGCACGAAGATTCTTTTCTGGATAAATGTAAATCATTCTTCCACAGGAAGATGTTGTGCAGGGATTATCACAATGGCATACACGGCGTTTGGTTTTATCTGCTTTATTGTATTCCCATTTCATTTTCGGGCAGACAAATTTCATTGTAGGAATTTTGCTTTTTAAGTGTGATTTACTACCTTCTCTTTTCATAGGAAGCGAAGGATCATGCGGACAACAGGGAACACCATTTTCGTTAATGGTATAACCATTATCTTCCATAGAAAGTTTTACGCGGAGAGGAATAAATGCTTTTTCAAATCCAATTTCACCGAAAAGGGTTTTGTAGATTTCAATCGTGTCAAAAGCAGCATCACCAAGAAAAGTCTTAGGGGCGATAAGCGGATGCTTCTGAAAGAAATCAATCAGAACAGGAAGCAGGGCCTTTGAATCGGCAAGAGATTTATCCTCATCAGGAGAGTCAGATTTCTTTTCCACAACGATATCCGGATGAGCCTTTAGGAACTCTTTGTTATAGAAAGTGATATCACGGACAATGCCAAGCCCATTGGTTACAATGCCGAACTTATAGGCATAGCAGAAATGTCCATTGATATACATCTGTTGGATTGCCTGATTCGAAGCAGCATGCGTAGGCATGGAACCATAAGCAGCCTTATAAGGATCATAGCTTTTATCAAGGTTGTTTGCCTTTGCAAAAGCTTTTAACTGTTTGATAATACGGTTTGCGTATTTTGGATTATTTTCAGTTACCCAGGCTTCAATGCCGGAGGTATCGAAGATAGTCATAGTTGCCAGATGAGGGTCAAGTTTTTGGCAGATCGGTTCGGTCATATCAACCATGTGATCGAACATAGATTGTAAGTCCATCAGGAAATCCTGTTTAAAACGGGTAAATTTTGAGGCATCCGGTACAACATCAAAGCCACAGAAGTCACGCAGTTTCTGAGAGTATTTCAAGAACACAATCAGAAGTGTGTCAGTCGGGATTGAGAAAATACGCTGGAGCAGAAGTGCTTTGAGCATTGGATAAAGCTGGTGCTTGCGAGGTCTTCCGGTTGAAGCGTGAAAATGAGAAACAAAAGAAACAGGAACAATTTCATCAAGGTTAATGGTTTCATCAAGAAGTGAAAGGAACTGGTATTTGTCATTGTCGAATTTATTTTGGCAATCATCAAAAATTTCTGCCAAAGTGAGCTGCTTATGTGTTATCATGTAGGTATATCTCCTTTAGGTGGATTGGTTGATAGTTTCTCGCAACTCTATTTTACCATAAACCTTGAGGAGATATTTTATTTTAACAACAAAAAAATGCCGTATTTATGCGGCTTGTGGCGTTTCGCAAACGCCTAATAAAAGAAGAAAATAAAAGGGAGATAAGATGCATGAAAGTAACAGCTTTATTAACAGGAAGGGGAAATAATACATTAAAAGATAAAAATATTCTTGATGTTCTTGGACATCCGGTATTATATTATCCGGCGCATGCTGCACGTATGGCGAAAAGTATTGATGATTATTATTGTAGTAGTGATGATGATAGAATTTTAGAAGCAGCAGAGAAAGAGGAATTTCAGAGAATTGTTCGTCCTGAATATTTAGGTGCACCTTCGGCACAGCATGTAGATGTAATCAAACATGCAGTAGAATTTATTCAGAATAGAGGAGAAATTGGGGATATACTAGTTGTTATTCTTGCAAACAATATTACGATAAAATCGGAATGGATTGATGATTGCGTAAAAATGATGCAGGATGATATGTCTATTTCTGCTGTTGTGCCTGTATATGAGGATAATGACCATCATCCTTTAAGAGGAAAGAGAATCAATGCAAATGGTAGACTTGAAATGTACGAGCAGGGAATGAAGGGACATATTTCTACAAATCGTCAAGACTTACCAAAGTGTTATTTCTTATCCCATAATATTTGGGTCTTAAATACAAAGAAGATGTTGGAAAGCCATTATGAGGGACAACAACCATGGGGATTTATGGGGAATAATATTGCATATTATGAGATAGATGAGTCTATTGATATTCATAAGGAAATTGATTTATATATTGCAAAGGAATGGCTAAAGGAAAATTACACAGATTAGTGAAGCAATTAGGCTAGTAAGAAGGAAAAATTAGAATAGGGAACTGTTGTAGTTCAGATATTCAATTTATAAATTGAATTCAAGTTTGGTATGGTTAAGTTAAGATACTATGGTTCTGGGATTAATTTTAGAGATAAAGTATCGAATTATATCAAAAAATCACTATATTTAGTACAATTTCCAGTATACATATTATATTTGTATGTATGATTTGAATGACTTAAACAAGAGAAGAGTAGGAAGACTAACTATTAAAAGTCAAGTATAAAATCAAAAAATTTTTGAATGAATTGCAGAAATGTATTTCAGATATAAAAGAGTCAAAAATGATTCTTAGAACCTTGAAAACTGCATGACAAGCAGAGTGTCATTGTTGGCACTCAAAAAAGGAAATATTTACAGAAATGAATTACGAAGCACTTTGATATGGCTGTCCGGATTTTTCCATTGCGTAAATCGTTCTCACAAGTTTCTTGGTAGCATGGGATAAAGCAACATTATAATGCTTACCCTCGGCTCGTTTTTTAGCCAGATATACTGCAAAGGATTCGTCCCAGTGACAGACATATTTGGTCGCATTGTAAAGGGCATATCGTAGATACCTTGAACCACGCTTTTCCATATGGGAATAACAGTTATCTAACTGTCCTGATTGATAGGTAGAGGGTGACATTCCAGCATACGCAAGTATCTTATCAGGAGAGTCAAAACGACTGAAATCACCAATCTCAGCAATGATCATGGCACCCATGCGGTAACTGATACCCGGAATGGTAAGGATTGGAGAATGAATTTCATCCATGATGGATTTAATCTCATTTTCGATTTCTTCAATCTCTGCATCGAGTTCATGAATGAGTTTGATGGTATGTTTCAGTTCCAAAGACTTTGCGGGCATATGAGAGCCGATAGAAGACCTTGCGGCTTCACGAAACATAACAGCGGTATCCTTGCCATATCTGCCCTTAGAACTTTCAGCGAGCAGATTTGAAAGTCTTGTGAGATGTGAATTAGCAACTGCGTCTGCACTTGGAAATTCGAAAAGCAGAGCATATACGGAAGCCATATGAAGTGTGGGAACGAGTTTTTCCAATTCAGGAAAGAGAATACAAACAAGTCTGGAAACGGAAGATTTCAGTTTTGCCCGTTCTTTTACTTTATCGAAACGATAACGAGTGAGTGACTTTAATTCCTCATTGTGGTAAGATGTATCTGAGTAGGACTTTAAGTTCATATCAGACATCATCATAGTGGCAATAGTACGGGAATCAACTTTATCCGTTTTCGTCTTTCTAAGGCTTAGACTTTTTCTGTAAAGATTGGTATGTAACGGATTGATAACGTAGGTGGTCAGACCTTTATCAAGAAGGAATCCCAAAAGATTGTAACTGTAGTGTCCGGTAGCTTCCAGTCCTACTTTTACTTTTGTAAAATCATCTGATACGGATTCAATTCTTTGAAACAGGTTTTCAAAACCTTCCCGATTGTTAGAAATGGTAAAGGGTTTAAATAATACCTCACCATCTGAATTAGTGATAAAGCAGTCGTGCTTATCTTTTGCAACATCAATTCCAACGTAAATCATAAGAATACTCCTTTGAATAAATTTTTTGCATCTTGAACGTCAGTTCAAGATGATGATACTGTTTAGAACCACTGGTACTCCTTGCGATTGTAACCTCGTTCTAAATAAACCGTCATGCGGTATCTAACTGATTAACAAATATACAAAGAGACTGTGGTTGTAGCCTTCCTAGAACCATCAAGTGGTAGGAGGTGAAAAACAATCCACAGTATCTCCAATAGTATAGCATACAGTCCTTGGAGAGGGACTATAAACACTACTACTTTATAATACGAGGAGGCAAAACATGAAGCAAACAATTTTAAAGCTACTGCTTTTTATAAATTCTATTTTACTCATTGCATATATGGGGCTGACCTCTCATGCAGATTTTCATTTAAACACCAGAGGTGTCATTCCCTTATTTTTATCGTCTTTGCTGCTAATAGATGTTACTTATGTAAGTTCCTGCAACATTAGGGAAAATAAAACTATTTCCCTATTTTGTGGTTTATTAGCATTAGAAAGTTGGTATATACTCTTAGCTGCTTCGGGCAACTCCATCACAAACACTATTTTTTTCGCTTTAAGCCCGGTAATATGGTGTGTTTCCATTAAATTCATACTAATGTTTTTGTTCCAAAACAGCGGATACAAATATCAGAAATTAATTAATCTCTGCCTGACGTGAACTTGTATTTTTGCTCTTATTGGCGTATTGGTGTCAAGTAAAATATTTTTCCTTCTCTATTTCATACAATTTATGGCAAGCTGGCTGTGTTTTATTTTTACAGTGATATATCATAGAAAAAGAGTTGCTTTTGTTTTTAAGTCAGAATGGAGGCATATCATTTTCTCCCTTATAGCAGTTATAGTTTTATTCCTTACTTATTATTTTTCAACAATGAGAGTTCCTGAACATCTTTCAAATTTTGGTGTATATATTCCTATACTATTGTTTTGGGTAAGCATCCACGGTATCATACTGAAAGAACAAAACAGCCTTCCATTATCTGCCGTATTCAGTAATCGCCAATTAACATTACTTATATTTTCTGGAGTAATTATTTTTAGCTTGATAGCAATAATCTTAAATGGTGGATATTCTTTGCTTTTTATTATGCTGGATGCCCTGTTTGCGTTTTTATATGTTTGCAATATTGCTTTGGATTTCAATTTCAAGAAAGGACATAATAAGATAATCAAGGAAAGCAAATACCATGTCGCACTACAACAATTACAACGGGAAGAACAATTAAATCTTGAATTTGCAAACTTTCTCCACGATGATATTCTTCAAGACCTGCTTTCTGTAAAAAATATGATGAAAAAAGCAGACCGCCCTGAAGTACAGAAAATTATCACGGAAACTCTCGATAATATGAATACTTATATTCGTGAGCAAATGCAGGATTACCATCCTACATTGCTTCCAAAACTGACTATAAAGGAAAACTACCAAAACTTGCTTGATGGTATTTCGCAATCTTTTCCGAATCGTAATCTCTGTGTCTCCTTTGATTGTTCAGACTCCTTATTTCTGGTTGAGCCATACAATATCTTTGTGTACCGCCTGCTGAAGGAACTTGTCACGAATGTTTACAAACATTCGACAGGGGAAAAAGCATGGATAACCCTTACGCAGGATAATGGGATTATAATACTGAGTGTGAGTGACAATGGAACTGTTGATGCAGATGTTCTCTCATCTGCTGACAGGTTAAAACATCGAGGACTTGCAATGATTACGGAACGAGTGAATGACATGGATGGCTCTGTAACTATATCTAATAACCATCCACATGGGATTTGCGTACAAACGATATTGCCGATGAAAGGAGATGTTTCTTATCAACATTTTGTTAGTAGATGACCATGCTTTATTTTCTAAAAGTTTGGAGATTGCATTGTCAGATTATTCAGAAATTGAAACCTTTGATAGTATCAATGATGTTTCTCAATTAGACAATTATATTGTATCTAAGAAACCAGACATCATCCTTATGGATATAAACTTGAAGAATATATCTTCTGAGGATGGTCTGGAATTAGCAAAACAAATACTAAGTTGTTATCCAGAACAAAGGGTTGTAATTCTGTCTGGTTATGATTTGCCCGTATATCGAAGTGAAGGAAGAAAAATAGGAGCAAAAGGATTTGTTAATAAAAATATTGAACCTGAAAAGCTCATATCTATTCTTTCTAAAATAATGCAGGGGATACTTTATTTTGACAGGGAAATTCCATTCATAGAAGGATTGACCGATAGTGAAAAACAAATTATACAGCTTATAGCAGAAGGACAAAAGCGAAAAGACATAGCAAGCACACTTTATATTAGTGAACGTACCTTATCAAATCATTTGCAGCATATATTTGAAAAACTTGATGTTACATCAGCGGTTGAAGCCGTGACAAAAGCGATTCAACTCGGATACATCCCGCCAATATGTTAATTAAGAGCCGATGATCTTGTGAAACAGTTTACAAGTGCATCGGCTCTTCGTCTTCTTTGATGATTGTCACACACAAACCATATATATTATTCTAACTTTTCCTCCTTTCTGACCACAGAGTAGTATATAAAATAGATGTTTTACACCCACGGAACGTAGAAAATGGTGAATATGTGCGGATTCGAGAACGTCCACAAAAATATGCGCATCTTAGGTCTGATATGTATCATCTTCGTTTTAATCATCAGTGTACTGGCATTTATCACAATTGCAATCAGTGTCAGACCTCTGTTATATGTCGAAGATGCAATTATCCAGCTTAGCAATTTAAAACTTGAAAAGAGCAAACGTCTTACGCCTTGGATTAATACCAAGAGTGAAATTGGAAAAATTGCAACTGCAATGAATTCTTTATATGATGCACTCAGTGGCATCATTGCCACTTTATCTGACTGTTCAACATCACTTAGCAGCTCTGCGACCGCAATGCAACGTTCTTCTGAAAGCTTTTGTCAAGGGGGTGCGTGGATATTTTTCATATTACTTACGCAGATTCTCCCTCTGCTTCTGCCTGAATAATGCGTTTCAATCTGTCCTCAGCAGTCAAACCGCTACTATGGTCAAAAAACACTTTGACTTTATAATTTGTTTTGCCTTGCTTAATCACAAAAACTCCATCCGGTTTGTTTTTCTCCGAATGGTTATTTGGGGTGGGTAGTGTACTGTTCACAATATTTGTCATACGATATTCCTCCTTAAATGAAAAAAGCCCGACAAGGAAAGGTCTGACAACGAAGTTCCGACAACGGACATCAGAAAACCTTTTTTCTTTATCGGGCAATACTATCTTTTTACTATTTTCTTTTTCTTTATAATATTGGTTGTCATGGTTGTCAGAGAGGGAAAAGTGCCGCAATATCAAGGCTTTCGGGATTTTTGCCCGACAACCAGACCGACAACCGGCTCGACAACCGAAGCGACAACGGGCTTTTATTTTTGCTTCAACCATTCTTCCGGAAGTCCTAACTGTTCCATTTCTTCTGTCGGGATTTCCTGAAAACCATCCATGCTATTGTCAGGCTCGTTGTCGTTCCTAATACGCTCCCAGCCTTTTTGTCTGCGGTAAGGCTCTGGAAAATATCTCGGATTGCTGAACGCTCTCCAGCCTGTGACAGCGTTATTCATAATGTCATTGATCTCTCGCAGTTCCCATTGTTTCGGTTCGTCATAATCATGCCCCAGTGCTTCCTTATAAAGCTGTTTGGAACAGACCATGCTGCCGGAATAGCGTTCCAGATAGTCTAAAATCTGTCCTGCCTTTGTGTCCTCCGGCATAAAATCTTTTTGGTGGGCTTTCAGATAATCGTTCATAGCCGTACTGAATCTCAGACGGAAATTGCCGCTTCTGTAAATCTCCATAGCTTCTGCCCACATCTGATTGATATACTCTCTGGAAGCCTGTTCATCCGCTAAAATATGAACCTCAGCCCTTTCAGGATAGACCATAACCGGAACGAAGCGGCGGTTGCCTGTTCGGTCAAGGGGAAGAAAGTCAAGGGTATTAGAAGAACCTCCAAACACACATTGTCGTTTTCTGTCTGCCGGATGTGTTTCATAGGGTATCTTATAGGTTTCCTTTTGTCGGCTCAGAAAGGACTTGATTTCTTCAAGGCTCTTAGCGTTGGCGGTTGCAATCATTTCCGACATTTCAATAATCCAATGCCCCTGCATTTTGCGGTACACATTTTCATCATCCAGCTTTTTCAAGTCATCAGAGAACCAATCATCATTGACCGCAAGCAAACGGAAGAAAGAGGACTTTCCGGCTCCCTGACCGCCTACAAGACAGAGCATTACCTCAAATTTACACCCCGGCTTAAAGGCTCGTGAGATAGCACCCAGCAGAAACAACTTCAATGCTTCATAGGTGTAATCATCTGTATCAGAACCGAGAAAGCGGTGCAGACAGAAGCGTATGCGTTCTGTTCCGTCCCATTGCAGGGCATTGAGAAAATCACAGACAGGGTGGTAACGGTTTTCATTGGCAATAACCGCAACTGCGTCTATGATTTTCTTCTCTACGGTCAATCCATAGTTTTCTTCAAAATATAGGAGCAGATATTTCACATCCACATCCGTCAATGTCGGGCTATCACGATACCAGCCGAGGGGCTTCACAATGTCGATTCTTTCGGTCAGAAGATTTTTTCGGATAGCCCCTTTCAAAAGTGGGTCATATTGCAGAACACGCTTATAATTTGCGGCAGTATTATAAACCTTACCTTTCTCGCTCTGCTCTAAGCTGTTTCGGATTTCTTCTACTGTGCATGGTTCTGTCTGCTGACAGTTCTGCAATTCGCTGTTCAAGTTTTAACACCTCCTTTCTCTGTTCTGCCACAAGTGCTTTTCGTTCCTCCAATGAACCATACAGAAGAATATCAAGCAGATATTCGATATAGTTCTTCTTATGCAGTGCTTCTGCAAACAGGGAATTCCATTCCTCATCCGGCTGTTTAGGAGCGTATTTCTTTTCCCATTCTCTAAGAAGATGAAAATAATCTGTCAGCACCTTGTAGCAATGATTTTCTCCTTTTTGATACTTCTGTTCCGGTGTCGGCTCACGAATACGAGGGCGGACACTGGGCTTTTGTCGGCTGTCATAGTTAAGACCAAAATCTTCTGCAAGTTTGACAGCAGCTTCCCTCAGCCCAATACCGAATAGCTTCGCTGTCAGATCAACAGCGTCTCCGGTTGCTCCGCAGCCAAAACAGTAATAGCGTTCATCCAGCTTCATACTGGGGGACTTATCCGAGTGAAACGGACAGCACGCCATACCTGTGCGACCCACTTTCAAGCCATAGGCTTCTGCGGCTTGTCGGGCAGTAACATTTTCTTTTACAACTTCAAATACATTCATGTGACTCCTTTCCTGAAACGAAAAAAGCACCTGTCATTTTCAAAACGAAAACAGCAAGTGCCTTAGAGTTTCATATTCATTTTTGGGTGCAAAAAAGCAGGAGACCTTTTCAGATTTCCTGCTTAGCAAAGCTGTGAAGATTTTATTATGGATTTTCTTTCTTCCATTTCCACTTGAGTAATTTCGGTAACTCTTCAATACACTTTTATAATTGTTTGTCCAAATAAATCGTTGCAACCAGTTCAATTAAATTGCGTATTCCAATATAGAGCAAAGCAAAAATTGAAACTCGTTGGAGTGTAACTGTTGTTTGCATATTTATAAAAAGTGGTAGAATAGCAATTAAAACTATCAAAATCGAATGTGCAAGATTTGCGGCATTATTCGCTTTTAATTGTATTAGTTTCCAACGCTCATCACCTTTATAGTTCACCTGTTTTATAGCTTTTAGAATATATAGCCAAAGAGTTATACCTAATGCCATAACAAGAAAAATCAAAATAATTGTTTGTTCGTTCATTTTACTTCTCCTCTCCATACTTAAAAACTTCATCAATAGATACACCAAATGTTTCTGCTATCTTGAAAGCTAATTCCAAAGAGGGCGTATATTTATATTTTTCTATTGATATGACTGCTTGTCGTGAAATACCAACCCTATCTGCTAAGTCAGCTTGCGTCCAATCTCTTTCAGCCCTCAACACTTTAATCCTGTTCCATATCAAAGTAATCTCTCCTTTCCTAAATGTAACGAACCGATTACATTTATATTGTAATCAATTCATTACATTTTGTCAATAGAGTAATACATGATTTTAAATTGAAAACAGCAAGTGCCTTAAAGTTCCATATTTAATTTTAGGTGCAAAAAAGCAGGAGACCTTTTCTCAGATTTCCTGCTTTTCTCAATGATAATTATTTCTTTTAATTACTGAAAATCGGGAATTTCCTCACAAGGTTCTTCGCTATAGTAAGGTACGCCATTTTTGATTCCCATGCTGATTTTCAAATCCAAATCTTGATAGTAGCCTTCATACTGATAATCCGCCACTTCTTCTGATTCCTCTATCAATTTCTTCAGAGTTTCAGCAGCTTGCAAACTCTCAGCATTGTTCAGACCACCAATCGCCGGTCCGCTGCTTCCCTCATACACTTCCAAGTAAATTTTTTCAGAAGATTCCGGCTCAACAAACAGAATATAAGAGTAAGCATCTTCAGAATTCTGCGTTTCATAATTAGGTTCTCCAAATAATGCACGCAGTCTGCCATAGGCGATGACCGATTCTAAATCTAAGTTCAAAAGCTTTCCGTTGCTTTCCGGTATACTTGTCAGGCTTGTGTCTTTCTGGAAATCAGATATTGTCATAGCATTTTCTTCTTCCGATACATTGTTCCCTAATGCACAACCGCTTAAGCATAGTGAAACAAGTAACATCAATGTTAATAGTTTTTTCATGATAGCTGTTACCCCTTTAAGATTCTCAAATAGTGTATCTCCATTATACTTCATCAACCTAAAGAAT
>ERZ791854.106-NODE-106-length-78480-cov-3.81674_pt1 | contig 78480 bp, 87 predicted proteins | sample MGYA00510286_ERZ791854 | MGnify/ENA primary metagenome ERZ791854 (study PRJEB30046, sample SAMN00715267) | human gut metagenome | study: EMG produced TPA metagenomics assembly of the A metagenome-wide association study of gut microbiota in type 2...
TCCTCACCGAAGCGAAGAAGGTCACGACAGACCCCATCGTGCTGATCGAGCAGCGGCTCGACTATTCCAAATATGTCGAGAACGGATTCGGCACCGGGGACTGCGTCCTCATCGCTGACGGCACCCTCAACATCGTGGACTACAAGCACGGCAAGGGCGTGGAGGTCTCCGCAGACCACAACCCGCAGATGATGCTGTATGCGCTCGGCGCTCTGGAGATCTTCGATGCTCTCTACGACATCGACACGGTCACGATGACTATCTACCAGCCCCGCCGCTCCAACGTCAGCACCTACACCGTTTCGACCGCCGAGCTTCTCAAATGGGCAGAGACCGTTCTAAAGCCGACCGCCGAGCTTGCCTTCAAGGGCGAGGGTGAGTTCCATTGCGGCGAGTGGTGTCAGTTCTGCAAGGCGAAAGCGGACTGCCGGGAACGCGCCAGAGCGAACCTCACGCTTGCTGCCTATGACTTCGCCGAACCTCCGCTCCTCACGGATGAGGAAGTCGAAGAGGTCCTCTCCAAGGTCGATGGCCTCGTGTCCTGGGCAAACGACATCAAGGAATACGCCCTGCAAGCCGCCATCAGCGGTAAGGCGTGGAACGGATGGAAAGTTGTCGAGGGACGATCCAACCGCAAGTACACAGACGAAAGGCTCGTAGCCGCAGCGGTCATCGCCGCCGGTCACGACCCCTACGAACAGAAACTGCTCGGCATTACCGAGATGCAGAAAACACTCGGCAAAGCCAAGTTTGCCGAAATCCTCGGCCGCTTCATCACGAAGCCCCAGGGAAAGCCCACGCTCGTTCCGATGTCCGACAAGCGTCCGGCAATGAACACAGCGGCATCAGATTTTGAAAATTAAAGGAGTAAACGATTATGTCTAATAACAACACCAAAGTCAACAACCCCATGAAGGTCATCACCGGCAAGGACACTCGCTGGTCTTACGCAAACGTCTGGGAAGCCAAGAGCATCAACGGTGGCGCGCCCAAGTTCAGCGTTTCCCTCATCATCCCCAAGAGCGATAACGTCACCGTCCAAAAGATCAAGGCTGCCATCGAAGCCGCCTATCAAGAGGGCGAGGCGAAGCTCAAGGGCAACGGCAAGTCCGTCCCGGCTCTCTCCGTTATCAAGAATCCTCTGCGTGACGGCGATACCGAACGCCCCGATGATCCCGCCTACGCAGGGTGCTACTTCGTGAATGCCAACTCCACGACCGCTCCCGGTATCGTGGACGCTGACCGCAATCCCATCCTTGTCCGCAGCGAGGTCTATTCCGGCGTGTACGGCAGAGCCTCCATCAACTTCTACGCTTTCAACAGCAACGGAAATCGCGGCATTGCCTGCGGTCTGAACAACCTTCAGAAGATTCGTGACGGTGAACCCCTCGGCGGTAAGGCTTCGGCTGAATCCGACTTCGACACCGATGACGATTTTCTGGCGTAAGGAGGGCTAAGTCATGAGCGAAATGATTACCACCATCCTCTGCATCGGACTCCTGTCCATCTACGCTCTTCTCGGAGTGACCTTTCTGATTCACTCCATCGCTGACATCTTCGACAATCGCCGCAGGGCGAAGCGTGAGGAAGAGCGCGAAAAGCGCGACCTCGAATACCACGAGATGCGCATGAAGGAATTTAAGTAATCAACCGCCGTGGGCGGTGGGAGCGATCCTGCCGCCCTTTACGGCTACGTGAGGTGACAACTTTTGAAAACCATAAGTATTGATATCGAAACATACAGCGGCACCGACTTAAACAAGTGCGGTGTTTACAAATATACGGAAGACCCTGACTTCGAGGTTCTGCTTTTCGGCTATGCCGTGGACGGCGACGAAGTCCATGTGGTCGATCTGGCGCTCGGTGAAAAAATACCGGCAGACATTGCCGCCTCGCTTACCGATGAAAATGTGCTGAAGTTCGCCTTCAATGCCAATTTCGAACGAGTGTGTCTCTCTCGACATCTCGGGCTGCCCACGGGCAAATACCTCGACCCGTCCTCATGGCGATGCACGATGGTGTGGGCAGCATATATGGGACTGCCGCTTTCACTACAGGGTGTTGGTGCGGTGCTGAACCTCGACAAACAGAAGCTTACCGAGGGAAAGGAACTCATCAAGTATTTCTGCTCCCCGTGCGCTCCGACCAAGAGCAACGGCGGCAGAACACGCAACCGCCCGGAAGATGCCCCGGAGAAGTGGTCACTCTTCAAATCCTATAACCGCCGAGATGTTGAAACTGAAATGGGCATACAGCAGAAGCTCACAAAGTTCCCCGTGCCGGAGTTCGTGTGGGATGAATATCACCTCGATCAAGAAATCAATGATCGCGGGGTTCGGCTGGACATCCCCCTTGTAGATACAGCCATCCGTATGGATGCCGCCTCAAGGCAGGAACTGATGGAGGATATGCGCCGCATCACGGAGCTTGAGAATCCCAACTCGGTATCGCAGATGCGGTCATGGCTTGCCGACAACGGTCTGGAAACCGATAGTCTCGGCAAGAAGGTCGTCAACGAAATGCTGAAGACCGCACCGCCGGAACTCGCCGATGCCCTTGTTCTCCGCCAGCAGCTTGCCAAGTCCTCGGTGAAAAAGTATCAGGCAATGCAAAACGCTGTGTGTTCGGACGGCAGAGCCAGAGGTATGTTTCAGTTTTACGGTGCCAACCGCACCGGGAGATGGGCAGGCAGGCTCATTCAAATGCAGAACCTGCCCCAGAACCATCTGTCCGACCTTGCTGAAGCGAGAGGGCTTGTCCGCAGCGGCAATTATGAAGCCGTGAAAATGCTGTATGAGGATGTGCCGGACACGCTGTCGCAGCTCATCCGCACCGCATTCATTCCCCGCGAGGGAGCAATGTTCTATGTGGCTGACTTCTCGGCAATCGAAGCGAGGGTCATCGCATGGTTCGCCGGAGAGTCGTGGCGGCAGGCGGTATTCGCTGAAGGCAAAGATGTCTACTGCGCTTCAGCATCGCAGATGTTTCGAGTGCCGGTCGAAAAGCACGGTGTCAACGGACACCTCCGTCAGAAAGGCAAAATCGCTGAACTGGCTCTCGGCTACGGCGGCTCTGTGGGTGCTTTGAAGGCAATGGGAGCATTAGAGATGGGCTTGACCGAAGAGGAGCTTCAGCCGCTCGTTCAGGCATGGAGAGCGGCAAACCCCAACATCGTCAAGTTCTGGTGGGATGTTGACCGCGCCGTGCTGACCGCCGTCCGGGATAAGACTACCACAGAGACACACGGTATCCGTTTTCTCTGCCGCAGCGGAATGCTCTCCATACTTCTTCCGTCCGGCAGAATGCTGAACTACGTCAAGCCGAAGGTCGGAGAAAACAAGTTCGGCGGTTCCTGCATCACCTATGAAGGTGTCAGTGGTACGAAGAAATGGGAACGGCTCGAAAGCTACGGTCCCAAGTTCGTGGAGAATATCGTTCAGGCAACAGCGAGGGACATCCTTTGCTACGCCATGAAGACCCTTCGCCGCTGCTCGGTCACGATGCATATCCACGATGAACTTGTGATCGAAGCCGACCCCCGTGTATCCCTTGACACCATCTGTGAGCAGATGGGCAGAACGCCGCCGTGGGCAAATGGACTGCTCCTCCGGGCAGACGGCTATATCACGGAATTCTATAAGAAAGATTGAGGTAAATCCTATGGGAATAAACAAGTTCAATGCGGAGGGCTATTACGACCCCACTGCATACGAGGCAATGACAAACATTATAAAAGAGGAAAAAGCGTTCTTCGCATTCAGACCTGTTGTGTATATCTGCTCACCCTATGCCGGAGATGTGGAGACAAACGTCAAGGCGGCACAGAGATACAGCAGATTCGCCGTGGACAGCGGCTATCTCCCCATCGCTCCGCATCTGCTGTTTCCGCAGTTCATGGATGACAGCAATCCGAAAGAGCGTGAGCTTGCCATGTTCTTCGGAAATGTGCTGATGAGCAAGTGCGCCGAATTATGGGTCTTCGGAGATCTGATTTCAAGCGGCATGGCTGCCGAAATTGACCGAGCCAAGCGTAAGAATTACGCCATCCGATATTTTAATTCCGACCTTAAGGAGGTAACCAAAAATGCGTGACCTGCCAATCGCCTACGGCAATAGCTGCTACGCAAAGACCTGGGCGAATAAAACCACCACATGGGAAGACTTGTGCGAAAGGCTGAAAACCACCATCCGCACGACCGAAACCGTGGAGGAATATCCGAAACTCAAAAAGGATGACCGGGACCGTGCCAAGGACAAAGGCGGCTTTGTGGGCGGTTATCTGAAAGGCAACCGCCGCAAGCGTGAGACCGTGGTATGCCGCTCCATGCTCACGATGGACGCAGACCATGCCGAGATTGGTTTTATCGACCGTTTCGCCTCGGAGTGCCGGTACTCATCCTGTCTCTATACCACCCACGGACATACACCCGAACAGCCTCGCTGCCGCATCATCGTGCCGCTGACGAGGAATATAACCCCGGACGAGTATGTGGCTCTCGCCAGATACTTCGCTTCCGATTGGGGCATCGACCAGTTTGACGAATGCTCCTACAAGCCGAGCCAGCTCATGTATTGGCCGACAACTCCAGCAAACGGTGAATTCATCAGCAAGACCACCGAGGGCGAATGGCTCGATCCCGATGTATACCTCACGGCGCATCCGAACTGGAAGGACTGCTCCCTGCTTCCGACCTCCTCCCGTGAAAGCGCCGTCCGTGAGGCAAGCGGCAAAAAGCAGGAAGACCCTCTCGCCAAGCCCGGTGTGGTGGGCGCATTCTGCCGTGCCTACGGTATCGCCGCCGTGATTGAAACCTACCTCGCCGATGTATATGAGCCTTCCGCAATGGAGGGGCGTTACGACTATATCCCCGCCGACTCATCTGCTGGTGTCGTGGTCTATGATGACAAGTTCGCATACAGCCACCACGCCACGGACCCCGCCTGCGGCAAACTGCTGAACGCTTTTGACCTCGTCCGCATCCATCGCTTCGGCGATGATGACGAGAAGAAGTCCTTCAAGCAGATGACCGAACTTGCTCTCTCGGACGATACGGTCAAAGAGAATCTTGCTGCCGAGCGTATCGCTCAAGCCGGAGAGGATTTCTCCGATGATGCCGACTGGCATAAGCGGCTTCACTTCGCACCCCGCTCCGGGGCATTGGAAAACAGCGTGTGGAACTTGAACCTCATCCTTGAAAACGATCCCGACTTGCAAGGCTTCGCTTTCAACGATATGGCGAATCGCATCCAAGTCACAGGTGAAATGCCGTGGGACCGTCCCGAAGGAAACTCTTTCTGGAGGGATGCCGACTCTGCCCAGCTTAAATCGCTCGTGGATATCCGTTACGGCGAGTTCACCACACGAAACTACGACGTCTCCTTTACCAAGGTGGCAGATGACCGTCATTTCCATCCTGTGAGGGATTACCTCAATGGGCTCCCCAAGTGGGACGGCGTGAAGCGTGTCGATGAACTGTTCATCAAATATCTGCAGGCTGACGATACGGAGTATGTCCGTACCGTCACGAGAAAAACCTTCGCCGCCGCTGTTGCGAGAGTCATGTGTCCCGGCATCAAGTTCGACTGCGTTCCCGTCCTTGACGGCGAACAGGGCATCGGCAAAAGCTCCATCGTAAAAGACCTCGTCACGCCCGAATACTACTCTGAATCCCTCTCGCTGACCGATATGGACGATAAAGCCGGAGCGGAAAAACTGCAAGGCTTCTGGGTGGTCGAGATAGGAGAGCTTGCCGGAATGAAAAAAGCCGACATTGAAAAGGTGAAATCCTTCCTCTCCACCTCTGATGACAAATACCGTCCGAGCTACGGCAGAGTGGTCGAAAGCCACCCCCGCCAGTGCATCATCATCGGCACGGTCAACGGTGAACGCGGCTACCTCCGTGACATCACGGGCAACCGCCGCTTTTGGATCATCAAGGTTCATCAGAAAACACAGAAGCAGAACTGGCACTTTACACAGGCTGACCGCGACCAGTTCTGGGCAGAAGCGAAAGCCATCTGGGAGTCCGGCGAAAAGCTGTATCTCGAAGGCGATATCCTCGCCGAGTCCGAAAAGGCGCAGCGGAACGCTATGGAGGTGGACGAGCGTGTCGGAATGGTCGAGGAATATCTGAACACCTTGCTGCCGACCACATGGCACAGTATGGATATATATGCCAGACGCAGTTTCCTCTCCGGCGATCCGACTGCCGAAAAAGGAACTGTAAAGAGAACCTCGGTGTGCAACGCAGAAATATGGTGCGAGTGTTTCGGCAAAAACCTCTCCGAACTCAAAACCACCGACAGCTACACCATTGCGGCTCTTATGACACAGATAGACGGTTGGCAGCGGACGTCGAATCGGAAAACGCTGCCCCTGTATGGTAAGCAGCGACTCTACCAAATAACCGAATAACACACAGCCACGGGACGGACAGGACAACTTTTTCCCTTATATTTATTCGGCGTTAAGTGAAAAAGAAACAGCACATACGCGCAAAAGGAATATATAGGAACAGTTGTCCTCGTTGTCCCGGTTGTCCCGTAGAAAGGAAAATATGAAAAGCGAAAAACAGATAGAACAGAGCCTGGTCAAAGCCGTGAAAAATATGGGAGGCATCGCTCCCAAGTTTGTCAGTCCCGGTTTTGACGGAATGCCCGACCGCATCGTGCTTCTCCCTCATGGGCTGATGGCATTTGTGGAAGTTAAGGCTCCGGGCAAAAAGCCCCGTCCTTTACAGGTGTCAAGGCATGGCTTGCTTCAGCATCTCGGTTTCAAGGTGTATCTCCTTAACGATATGAACCAGATCGGAGAGATTCTCGATGATATACGAACCGCATGACTATCAAAAATATGCCATCAACTTCATCAAGGAAAATCCCATCGCCGCCGTCCTGCTTGATATGGGCTTGGGCAAAACGAGCATCACGCTGACGGCGATAAACGACCTTCTTTTCGACAGCTTTGATGTACGGAAGGTTCTCGTCATCGCTCCGCTACGAGTAGCGCGGGATACATGGATTGCCGAGGTCGATAAGTGGGATCATCTCCGGCACCTCATCTGCTCCGTGGCTGTCGGCACCGAAGCCGAACGCAAAGCGGCTCTCAAGAAAAAAGCCCACATCTACATCATCAACCGCGAGAACGTCTCATGGCTCATCGAGGACAGCGGCATCCCGTTCGACTTCGATATGGTGGTGATCGATGAGCTTTCCTCCTTCAAGAATGGCAAGGCAAAGCGGTTCAAGAGCCTGCTGAAAGTCCGACCCTTTGTAAAACGCATCGTGGGTCTGACCGGCACTCCTGCCGGAAACGGTCTGATGGACTTATGGGCAGAGTTCCGGGTGCTTGATATGGGCAAACGCCTCGGACGGTTCATCTCCAACTACCGCCTCAACTACTTCACCCCGGACAAACGCAACGGTCAGATCGTGTATTCCTATAAGCCGCTGCCGTTCGCGGAGCAGGCAATATATGATGCCATCTCCGACATCACCATTTCGATGAAGTCCACCGACCACCTAAAAATGCCGGAACTGGTCAGCACAGCGTATCCCGCCGTAATGAGCGATGCGGAATCGCAGATCTATGAGGATTTTAAATCCGAGTATGTGATGAAACTCGGAAAGGACAAGGAGATTACCGCCGCCAATGCCGCCGTCCTCTGCGGAAAGCTGACGCAGATGGCAAACGGGGCGATTTATGACGAGTCCGGCAAATGCCACCTCATCCACGACCGAAAACTGGACGCTTTGGAGGACATCATCGAAGCCGCCAACGGAAAACCGCTTCTGGTGGCATACTGGTATCAGTCCGACCGTGACCGTATCGAAAAAAGGCTGCACGAACTGCATATCCCGTTTTCACGGATGGACAGTTCCGACAGTATCCGCAGATGGAACAACGGCGAGCTGCCCGTTGCCCTTATCCATCCGGCATCCGCAGGACACGGGCTGAACCTTCAAAGCGGCGGCAGTACCATCGTGTGGTTCGGTATGACGTGGAGCCTTGAACTTTACAGTCAGACAAACGCACGGCTGTGGCGGCAGGGTCAAACCTCCGATATCGTGGTGGTCATGCACATCATCACCGCCGGCACCATTGATGAGGACATTCTGAAAGCCCTTCAGCGGAAGGACAAGACGCAGTCCGCATTGATAGCGGCGGTCAAAGCCAATCTGTGACAATCTATGAAAATCCGTGCCGATCCGAGTGAAATAAAGAATCGGAGGTACAGAATATGAACCCTTTTGAAGGACTGGCGAATGCCATAGTGATCCAAGCGGCGAAGGACTATATAAAAGCCCTGAAAAAGCTGAAGAAATATCCGAGGGATGCCGAAGCAAGGCAGATAAGGAATGATTGTGAGAGTTTCTTCCGTTCCTCATGGTACAGCGCATTGACTTCGGTTGACGGAGAGCTTTTGATGCGAAAACTGCAAACGGAGGTGGCGGCATGACAGCAAAGGAATATTTGAGTCAGGCTTACCGCCTCGATCAGCGTATCAACTCCAATATCGAAGAAGTCACCATGCTTCGTGAAATGGCAAGCAGCATATCCTCTCCGTCCTGGGGCGAAAAGGTGCAGACTTCCCGCAGTACGAAAGCCCCCTTTGTACGGAGCCTTGAAAAGATCATGGATTTGGAGGACACCATCAACAAGGAAATCGACACCCTTGTCTGTCTGAAAAAGCAGATACGGACGGTCATTGAAGCCGTACAGAATACGGATGAGCGGCTCGTTCTCCGTTACCGCTACATTCACAACTGTACATGGGAGCAGATCGGAAACGAACTGAATGCCGATGCGAGAACCATTCGCCGCTGGCACGGCGAGGCTCTCTTCAAGGTAAAAGTCCCCGAAAATCCCATCGTAATATAAATGCGCCCGAAATGTCCTGCTTTGTCCGTAGATGTCCACCTTGCCATTGTGATATGATATAATTAGAGCAACAAAATCAAGGACAGCCTCAAGGGAGCAATCCCGTGGGGCTTTTCTTATGCCCGAAGGAGGTGAGCAAATGCCCAAGCGACCACTCAGACCCTGCTCTCATCCCGGCTGCCCCAACCTCTGTGAAGGACAGTATTGTGAACAGCACCGTGTGGAGGAACGCCGCAAATACGACAAATACGAGCGCAGCTCCGATGTCAACCGCAAGTACGGCAGAGCGTGGAAACGCATCCGTGACCGCTATGCGGCAGAACACCCTCTCTGTGAGATGTGCCTCAAGGAAGGTCGGTTAACTCCGGTACAGGAAGTTCACCACATCCTGCCCGTTTCCAAAGGCGGTACTCACGCAAGGAACAACCTTATGAGCCTTTGCCAGTCCTGCCACACCAAGATCCACCACGACCTCGGCGACAGATAAAAAGAGGCCACCCCGAAGGATGACCTCATATGGCGGAGCGGGCAGGATTCGAACCTGCTATCGGCACTTGTTAAAGCTCCTTACATTTTCCCTGCGTTCACCACAGCTACAACTAGGCCACTCCGTGCGCGCCGCATACCACCGTGTCATGTCTGTTTACCATCTCAAGTTCCTCCTTTAGACTTCTGACTGCAATTAGTGTTTGAACTAAGGTCAGGAAGAGTGAAACTGTGTCGACTGGGATTCCGTTTAACAGAAAAATGCTCGTAGCCAAAACCAACTAGTTTTGATAAATACATTATATCACAAGACAGAAAAAATGCAATCATCTCTCGGTAGGGGGATGAAAATCTTCGGGACCTTTTCGGTCGGGCAACGGCCCGGGGTCACGTGTGCGAAAAAGGCAAAATCAAAAGGGTAATTAAGGGAGGTGAACTCGGATGCCCACAAAATCAAATAACACAGGCGGGCGCGGTGGTGCAAGACCCGGTGCGGGAAGGAAAAAAACCGCAGTCAAGGAGAAAGCCGAAAACGGGAATCCCGGCGGCAGAAAACTTGAAGTGCTGGATATTCCCGAAGTCGAGGGTGTTGCTATGCCGAAGCCCCATGATTTTCTTTCCGCCGAGCAGCGCGACGGCAGCGTCCTGCAGGCACAGGAGATCTACACGGAAACCTGGCAATGGCTCAAAGGTATCGGCTGCGCCGCAAAGGTGTCGCCGCAGCTTTTGGAGCGCTACGCCATGTGTTCCGCCCGTTGGGTGCAGTGCGAGGAAATGACCAACCGCATGGGTTTCCTCTCCAAGCACCCCACCACAGGAAAGCCGATCCCGTCTCCGTTTATCAACATCGGCATCAACTACATGAACCAGGCGGTTCGGCTCTGGAATGAGATTTTCCAGATCGTGAAAGAAAACTGCAGCACGGAATACGGCGAGTCAACGCCGCAGGACGACCTTATGGAACGCCTGCTCCGTGCAAGAAAGGGGTAACACCATGTTTGAAAAAGTAAATCCCTGCCACCCGGATAAGGTGGCAGACAGAATTGCCGGTGCGCTCGTTGACCTGGCATACAAGAAAGCAGAAAATCCCCGCATCGCCGTGGAAGTGCTCATCGGTCACGGCGTGTGCTACATCATTGCGGAGGCTTCGGTGAGTATTCCGATAGAGAAAATCACCGCCGCCGTTCACCGCATTGCTGGAAACCTCACTGTGGACTATGTGGAAGTGCCGCAGGACGGTCACCTTGCCGATAACCAGGCAGACGGTGTCCGCTGCGGTGACAACGGCATCTTCAAAGGAATGCCCGTGACCGAGGAGCAGAAAAAGCTCTCGCAGATCGCACGGGACATTTTCGCCGTGTATCCCTATGATGGGAAGTACATTCTGGACGGTGACCGGCTCATTCTCTGTCAGAGCAATGCCGAGACACAGCATCTGCGCGAGATTTATCCCGATGCGGAGATCAACCCGCTCGGCGACTGGACCGGTGGAACCGATGTGGACACCGGCGCAACCAACCGCAAGCTCGGCTCGGATATGGCTGACTCGGTGACCGGCGGCGGTCTGCACGGCAAAGATCTGTCCAAGGCAGATGTGTCCGTGAATATCTACGCTTTCCTTAAAGCCCAGGAGATCGGTGAACCTGTGATGCTCTGCTGTGCCATCGGTGATGATACCGTGGACGGCAGACCGTATGAGAAAATCGTGGAGATTGCTCGAAACTACATCCGCTCGGTCGGCGGCTTCGAGCAGTTTGCGGAATGGGGGCTGGTCTGATGAAAACAACGACCGAGATGCAGCTCGTACCTATCACGAAGCTGGTTCCCTATGTCAATAACGCCCGGACACACAGCCCGGAGCAGATCAATAAGCTCCGCTCCTCACTGCGTGAGTTTGGCTTCATCAATCCCGTTATTATCGACCGTGACTATGGCGTTATTGCCGGTCACGGTCGTATTCTTGCCGCCAAGGAGGAAGGCATTTCTGAGGTGCCGTGCGTCTTTGCCGACCACCTTACGGAAGCCCAGAAGAAGGCCTACATCATCGCCGACAACCGCATGGCAATGGACGCAGGCTGGGATGAAGAACTTCTGCGTGTGGAGATTGAGTCTTTGCAGGCGGCAGATTTTGACCCGCTTCTCACCGGCTTTGACGAAAAGGAGCTGTCGAAGCTCTTTGATGGTGGCATTGAAGCCGAAGAGGATAATTTTGATGTGGATGCCGAGCTGCAAAAGCCTACCTTCACGAAGCCCGGCGACATCTGGACGCTGGGGCGGCATCGGCTCATCTGCGGCGACAGTACCAAGGAGGAAACCTACACCGCTCTCATGGACGGCCGCAAAGCAAACCTCGTCATCACCGACCCGCCCTACAATGTGAACTACGAGGGCAGCGCCGGGAAAATCAAGAACGACAACATGGCATCGGAGAAGTTTTTCGACTTCCTCTTCGATGCCTTTTCCAATATGGAGAAGGTCATGGCGGACGATGCCTCCATCTATGTGTTCCACGCCGACACTGAGGGGCTGAACTTCCGAAAGGCTTTTGACGCTGCTGGGTTCTATCTCTCCGGCTGCTGTATCTGGAAGAAGCAGTCCCTCGTGCTGGGACGCTCCCCGTACCAGTGGCAGCACGAGCCGTGCCTCTACGGCTGGAAGAAGAAAGGCAAGCACCAGTGGTACACTGGGCGCAAAGAGTCCACCATCTGGGAGTTCGACAAGCCCAAGAAAAACGGCGACCATCCCACCATGAAGCCCATCCCGCTTCTGGCTTATCCCATTCAGAACAGCTCTATGGCAAACTCTATGGTGTTCGACCCCTTCGGCGGCTCCGGTTCTACGCTCATTGCCTGTGAGCAGACCGACCGCATCTGTTGCACCATCGAACTGGACGAGAAGTTCTGCGATGTCATTGTCCGCAGGTACATCGAGCAGGTCGGCACGGATGAGAAGGTCAGCGTTTTGCGTGACGGCAAGGAATACAATTTTAGTGAGGTAGTGCCACATGACGAATAAGACTTTGACCATCGGAAGCCTCTTTGACGGCTCCGGGGGCTTTCCTTTGGGCGGACTGCTTGCCGGTATCACTCCCGTGTGGGCTTCGGAGATTGAGCCGTTTCCCATTCGGGTGACCACCAAGCGTCTGCCTTTTATGAAGCACTACGGGAACATCTCCGCTATGGACGGCGGCAAAATTGAACCCGTGGACATCATCACCTTCGGCTCACCGTGCCAGGACATGAGCGTGGCAGGCCGAAGAGACGGCTTGGACGGAAAGCGTTCCAGTCTTTTTTATGAAGCCGTCCGCATTATCAAAGAAATGAGGTATGCCACAGATGGCAAATATCCAAAATGGATCTGCTGGGAGAATGTCCCCGGCGCCTTCTCCTCGAACAAGGGCGAGGACTTCAAAGCTGTCCTCGAAGCGGTTATCGGCATCGTCGAGCCGAATGCCCAGGTGCCTATGCCTGAAAAGGCACGATGGCCCTACGCCGACCTTTACATGGGAGACGGATGGAGCGTTGCGTACCGAACTCTTGACGCACAATACTGGGGAGTTCCCCAGCGAAGACGCCGCATCTACCTTGTCGCAGATCTTGCAGGCAGAAGTGCCGGAAAAATACTATTTGAGTCAGAAGGCCTGTCTGGGTATTCTGCGGAGGGCTTCCGCTCGTGGCAAAGAGCTGCCGGAGGTTTTACGCCTTGCGTTGGAGCGGCAGGCTTCGATGGATACAACGGCAGTCTGACGGACGACACTTCCGCCACCCTCGGCGTGAACTGCGGAATGAGTACCGGTCGGAATGGTATTGTTTTGAATGACCAGGGCGGCAACCGAATGGATGTCACCGAGGAGGTTACCTCCACACTCCGAGCAGAAGCGCATCATCCGCCCTGCGTAATGGAATCGGCAGGCTTCTGCACCGAGCATTCTGCCAAGAGCCGCACCATCGGCTATGAGGAAGAGTGTTCTCCCACGCTCCGTGCAGGCGTTGTTCCTGCGGCGGTGGCACTGGAAAACCATCCAACCGACAGTAGGGTCAAACTTTCCGAGGACGGCAATGTGCAGACGCTGACCTCACGCATGGGTACAGGCGGCAACAATGTGCCGCTTGTGATGAAGATCCGCTCCGGCTGCGAAGGCGGCGGCAAGGGCCCGCTCATCCAGGAGAACAAGTCCGCGACTCTGTCCTGCAACAACGACCAGACGCTGTTCGAGCCTTGCGGCTGGGACGGCGGACAGGTTTCTCCGACCCTCACCAAGCAGAATGCCGGAGGAAATCAGCGTATGCCAGACAAGGACAACTTCACCTGCGTCCTTCAGCCATTCGGCATCTGCTCCAAGGACTCCAATGCCATGAAGTCGGAGAATCCCCACAGTGGCATCTACGAAGCCGAAACCGCACGGACGCTTGACGGCAACGGCGGCAATCCCTCCTGCAATCAGGGTGGAATTGCTGTTGTCGCTTTCACGCAGAATCAGCGGGATGAGGTTCGTGACCTCGGAGACCGCTCCGCTGTTGTGTGTGCTAATGCCGGGACGAAACAGCAGACCTTTGTGCTGCAAGGCTCCATGATCGGCCGTGAGGACAAGAACGGTCCCCAGGGCGACGGCATCAACGAGGATGTCAGCTTCACCTTAAATACCGTTGACCGCCATGCCGTTTATGCCATGACCACGGGCAGCTTCACCCAGGTTTCCAAGGAAAAAGCGCCGACCGTCCTCGCACGGGATTACAAAGACCCGACCGCTGTCTGCTACGGCATTGGCAGGGACACCTTCAACCAGGGGCAGAACGCCAAGTTCGCTCCGACCTTTGAAAAGGAGCTTCAGCCGACACTGGCGGCAAAAGGACCGGGCGCTATCCAAAGCGGATACACCGTCCGCCGTTTGACACCCACCGAGTGCGCCAGACTCCAAGGCTTCCCGGACAACTGGTGTGCCGACCTCGGTACGGAAAAACCGTCCGATGAGGAGATGTACTTCTGGCACAAGGTGTTCAAGACCTACTCCGAAGTAACCGGCTGCAAGGTGAAATCCGACAAGCAGGTCGCAAAGTGGCTGAAAGATCCGTATTCCGACAGTGCGGAATACAAGATGTGGGGCAACGGTGTGGCACTCCCGTGCGTATGGTTCGTGCTCTGCGGAATTGTGTGGTATGCACAGTCCGGCGGCGATAATGCTCCGATATAATCTACACCGGAAATGTGCAGATATAGCTGGATAAGTGCACAACCTGACGGTAATATGTGACTACCATAAAACAAGGAGGTCACGAACATGACGATTACAATCCATGCACAGGGCGCAGAGCGCAAGCGGCTGGCGCAGACCATCTCCGACTGGCTCGGTGTCCCCGCAAAGTACTGTGGCGCACCCACATTCAACTATGAGGTGGATTACTTCACCATCGACCGAAACGGCAGTCTTTCCTTTGATGACCGTGCCGACAGTGAGGTCATTGAACGCCTGCTGCAGCACATCTACGATGAGGGCTTTGACATCGACCAGAGCCACACTGATGACGAGGACGAGCCTTGCGCCGTCTGCATTTCCATGCCGAAGAGTCTGTTCACCGACAGCAATCTGGAAAACCTCAAGGCACTCATTGCCGCCAAGGGTGGTCTTATCAAGAAAGCTCTCGGAGTCCCTGACCTGCCACTGGAAATCACGGACACGAAGGTATCCTTCCCTTGGTTCCCGGCGACTCCAATCCCGGACGAGATGAAAGCCTATGACACCTTTATTTGCAAGCTGTGCGAGATGGCACGGAATCAGAAACGGATTAACGCAACGGAAAAGCCGACCGACAATGAGAAATATGCATTCCGCTGCTTTCTCCTGCGGCTCGGCTTTATCGGTGCGGAATACAAGACCGCTCGAAAAATCCTGCTGAAGAACCTCTCCGGCTCTTCGGCTTTCAGAAACGGAAGTGCGCAGCATGAGATTTCCGAGTAAAGAGACGGTCGAGCGTATCCGAGAAGAATATCCGGTCGGCACCCGTGTGGAGCTTGTTCAGATGGACGATCCCCAAGCACCGCCTGTCGGCACGAAAGGCACCGTGCGAGGTGTGGACGATATCGGCAGCATCATGGTTGCCTGGGATAACGGCTGCGGACTGAGCGTGGCTTACGGCGAGGACATCTGCCGGAGGTGCGACAATGACTGAGAAAGTCCGAGAGCAGATCCTCGCCATCCGCAAGACCGGCCGCACGAATATGTTTGATGTGCCGATGGTACAGTACATTGCCAATGAGATGCGGTTTTACGAGCTGGTGGTATTCCTCGAAGAACACCGCAGCGAGTATGTGCATTTCATCCTCACGGGCGAATGCAAACCGCTGTAATATACACAGTTTTTACTCCGAATGATTGTGTAATATATTCTCCGAAATGACTGGATATATCTCGGGCATGACGGTAATATACACTCACAACAAAACAAACGGAGGTACACGGTTATGCGGAAAGAAAGCAGCATCAAGGTAAACGGCGAGGTTTTTCACTACTGGATGAAGCAGTACGACAAAGGCTCCGAGTGGGGTATCGACGGCGGACGCATTTCCAAGCTCATGCTCAAGCGGAACGGCAAAATCGTCTGCAACTACGACAGAGGATGGGACATCGAACCCGCCGATGAGAACACGCAGCTTGCGCTGGAGCTTTTGCTCCACAGCGAGAACTGGTAAGCCACAACAACTCAAAGCAACGGCTCCGAAAGGGGCTGCTGCTCGTTATACGGAAGGTCGCACCGATTTCGGTGGCGGCTATTTTTATACCCTTTGGAAAAAATGAAAAGCACCTACCATTTCTGATAGATGCTTTTCCTGCTCAAAAGCGCAGATCAGTCGAAATCATAGGGGTTGCTGTAGCACATCCAGTCAAGATCTGCGTTCAACCCAAGTTCGTCGAACAACGCTGCCTGCCGCTTTGCTTCCTGCTTACGAGTTGACTTTTTGGTCTTTTTCTCGTTTGCAATTCTGGCTTGGTAGGCTTTGTTGTTCGGATTGTGCTGATTGGCATAATCATCGAGCTGCTTTTGAGTGTGTGTCTTAGCGGACACGCCTTTTTTGATAGCCATGGCTGTTTCTCCTTTCTCCTTGACAACTGCTCCTCGGCTACGCACGGAATAGCGGACAATATGTCACCTTCTAAGCTGAACCCGGCAGATCCTTGCCGGATTATTCCTGCATTTAATCGAGTCTCAAGGGTGGAGAATGATTTTTTTCAAGAAAAATCACTGCATATATTATATGCGAAAATATTCTTAAAAGCAACAGATTACAAGAAATTGTGCGCCTTGGAGGTGAGCATTACGAGAAACCTGAAGAACTACAAGCCGACAAGGTTCATGGAGAAAACTTCCCACTATGATACGGACGCTGCGGATTACGCCGTCATGTTCATCGAGAGCCTCTGCCATACCAAGGGCACCTGGGCGAGAAAACCCTTCGAGCTTATTGACTGGCAGGAGCAGATCATCCGGGACATCTTTGGTGTCCTCAAGCCGAACGGCTATCGGCAGTTCAATACCGCCTACATCGAGATTCCGAAAAAGCAGGGCAAGTCCGAGCTTGCTGCTGCGGTGGCGCTTCTGCTCACCTGCGGTGACGGAGAGGAACGAGCCGAAGTCTACGGCTGTGCTGCGGACCGTCAGCAGGCATCCATCGTTTTCAATGTGGCGGCTGACATGGTGCGGATGTGTCCGGCACTCTCCAAACGGGTCAAGATACTGGATTCCCAGAAGCGGCTCATTTATCAGCCAACGGGCAGTATCTACCAGGTGCTCTCCGCCGATGTCGGTAATAAGCACGGTTTCAACACCCACGGCGTGGTGTTTGACGAGCTGCACACCCAGCCGAACCGCAAGCTCTTTGACGTTATGACGAAAGGCTCCGGTGACGCTCGTATGCAGCCGCTGTATTTCCTCATCACCACGGCCGGCAATGATACGAAGTCCATCTGCTATGAGATACATCAGAAAGCAAAAGATATCATTGAGGGTCGCAAAATCGACCATACATTCTATCCCGTCATCTACGGTGCAGAGGAATCGGACGATTGGACAGACCCGAAGGTTTGGAAGAAAGCCAACCCGTCCCTCGGCATCACGGTCGGCATCGACAAGGTGAAGGATGCCTGCGAGTCTGCCAAGCAGAACCCCGGCGAGGAGAACTCCTTCCGACAGCTTCGTTTGAATCAATGGGTCAAGCAGGCGGTGCGTTGGATGCCAATGGACAAGTGGGATAAATGCGAGTTTGCGGTCAGCGAGGACGATCTGGAAGGCCGTGTCTGCTACGGCGGTCTGGACTTGTCTTCAACAACGGACATTACGGCATTCGTTCTGGTATTCCCACCGGAAGATGATAACGACAAATACGTCATCCTGCCGTACTTCTGGATACCGGAAGACAACCTCGATCTCCGAGTCCGGCGTGACCATGTGCCATACGATGTGTGGGAGCGGCAGGGCTTTTTACAGACCACGGAAGGCAATGTTGTTCACTATGGCTACATCGAAAAGTTCATCGAAAGCCTGGGCGAACGCTTCAACATCCGGGAGATTGCCTTCGACCGTTGGGGCGCTGTACAGATGGTGCAGAATCTTGAGGGCATGGGATTCACGGTCGTTCCTTTCGGACAGGGCTTCAAGGATATGTCCCCGCCCACAAAGGAGCTGATGAAGCTGGTGCTGGAACAGCGCATCGCCCACGGCGGGCATCCTGTCCTCCGCTGGATGATGGACAACATTTTCATCCGCACCGACCCTGCCGGAAACATCAAACCGGACAAGGAGAAGTCCACAGAGAAAATCGACGGTGCCGTGGCAACAATCATGGCACTGGATAGATCCATCCGCTGCGGCAACAACACCGCCGAATCTGTTTATGATAACCGAGGATTATTGTTTATTTAAATGTACAGTTATGGCTCTCAAAAACAGACTTATCATCTGCTGAATCATAGTAGTTTTCTGCCGCTGAACAGAGTTTATCTATAAGATAATCGACAACAATGGATGTCTCAGCGGAAGTTGAATTTACCTTATATTGATAGCCATAACCGTTTAGCTGATCCGGAGACAGTAAACTGAACTTCGTAATCTGTGCATTTTTTCCCGCTGGTTGTGTAAGGAGATCGTCGTTTCCGCTGTGCAAAAACGCACAGCGTAATGCATATAGCAAGTCCCCATTCAATTCGGCTTTTTCGGTACCAAATCCGACATGACAATCGTTGAAGTCAAAATAGTTATCGCACCATTTTGCGTAGCGTTTTCTTCCACTCGATTCAGTCGGATATTCAATCTCTCCACAAATATCTGGGAGAGTCAGTGCTAATGCCAATGCGGATTGAAAAGCTTTATTTGCCACAGCTTCTTTTATATCGTTAATTTTCTCTTTCATGCTATCGCTCCTTTCTTTATAAATTTATTATATCACATTTAGTGTCCCATAAACAGGACAGAAGGAGGATTTATGTCATTATTTTCAGGACTGTTCAAATCCAGGGATAAGCCTCAAGACCGCACATCGGGTAGCAACTACGCCTTTTTTATGGGCGGCACGACTTCCGGCAAAGCGGTGACGGAACGCTCCGCCATGCAGATGACCGCCGTGTATTCCTGCGTTCGAATTCTATCGGAGGCTGTCGCGGGATTGCCACTACACCTATATAAATATACAGACAGCGGCGGCAAGGCAATGGCGCTCGATCATCCGCTCTACCGCTTGCTCCATGATGAGCCGAACCCGGAGATGAGTTCTTTCGTGTTCCGGGAAACCCTCATGACGCACCTGCTCCTCTGGGGCAACGCCTATGCGCAGATCATCCGCAACGGAAAGAACGAGATCGTAGCTCTGTACCCGCTTATGCCGAACAAGATGTCGGTGGACAGAGACGAAAACGGTCGGCTGTACTACACCTATTACCGTGGCTCGGACGAAGCTATAAAAAATAAGGAATTCTCCGTAACGCTTCAGCCTTCGGATGTTCTTCACATCCCCGGCTTGGGCTTTGATGGTCTGGTGGGCTACAGTCCCATCGCTATGGCGAAGAACGCCATCGGCATGGCAATCGCCTGTGAGGAGTACGGAGCAAAGTTCTTTGCCAACGGTGCCGCTCCGGGCGGTGTGCTGGAACACCCCGGCACGATCAAAGACCCGCAACGGGTGCGGGAGAGCTGGCAGTCCACCTTCGGCGGCAGCGGCAATGCCAATAAGATCGCCGTGCTGGAAGAAGGCATGAAATACACGCCCATCGGCATCTCGCCGGAGCAAGCGCAGTTCCTCGAAACACGAAAATTTCAAATCAATGAGATCGCTCGAATTTTCCGAGTGCCGCCCCACATGGTCGGTGACCTGGAAAAGTCGAGCTTTTCTAATATCGAGCAGCAGTCCCTGGAGTTCGTGAAATACACCCTTGACCCGTGGGTCATCCGCTGGGAGCAGTCCATTCAGCGGTCGCTTCTGTCCAAGGACGAAAAAGCCGTGTATTTCGTGAAGTTCAATCTGGAGGGTTTGCTCCGCGGCGATTACCAGAGCCGCATGAACGGGTACGCCATCGGTCGTCAGAACGGCTGGATGTCCGCCAACGACATCCGTGAGCTGGAAAATCTCGACCGCATCCCGGAGGAGAACGGCGGTGACTTGTACCTCATTAACGGCAATATGCTCCCGCTGAAAAATGCGGGTGCTTTTGCAAATACACCTACCGATGACGGAAAGGAGGAAGAAACCGATGAAGAAGTTCTGGAATTGGAAGAACCAGACGGAAACGAACTCGGAGACGCAGGAACAGATACAGGAAAGAACCCTGTTCCTGAACGGGACCATCGCCGAGGAAAGCTGGTTTGACGATGATGTCACCCCGCAGCTTTTCAAGGACGAGCTCATGTCCGGCAGCGGAAATATTACCGTGTGGATCAACTCTCCCGGCGGCGACTGCGTGGCTGCAGCGCAAATCTACAATATGCTCATGGACTACAAGGGTGATGTGACCGTGAAAATCGATGGCATTGCGGCATCCGCAGCATCCGTCATCGCTATGGCAGGCACGAAGGTGCTAGTGTCCCCGGTGTCCATGCTTATGATCCACAACCCCATGACAGCGGCATTCGGCAATTCGGACGAGATGCAGAAAGCTATCGAGATGCTCTCAAGCGTTAAGGATTCCATCATCAACGCCTATGAGATCAAGACGGGGCTGTCTCGTGCAAAACTGTCTCATCTCATGGATGCCGAAACATGGATGGACGCAAACAAGGCTGTGGAACTCGGCTTTGCGGACGAAATCATGCAGAGAAACTCGGAATCAGAAGAGGTACCCACGCCTGCCGTTTCCATGCTGTATTCTAAGGCGAATGTGGTGAACTCTCTCATGGAGAAGATCGCCGCAAAGTGCGCCATCACCCCGAAATCCAACCTTACACAAAAAGCCGATGACCTTATGGAGCGGCTCAATCTCATTAAAAACTGGAGGTAATTCAATATGACTATCAACGAACTGCGTGAAAAGCGCAACAAGGCTTGGAACGCTGCAAAGGCATTTGTGGAAACCAAGCGCGACAAGGACGGCCTTCTTTCCGAAGAGGATGCCAAGACCTATGCTCAGATGGAAAAGAAGGTGCAGGACTACGGTGCCGAGATCGAGCGCATGGAAGCCATGTCCGCAATGGAGGCGCAACTGAACAGACCCACTTCCTCTCCCATCACCGAGAAGCCCATGAACGGCAAGTCCACCGCTGATGAGAAGCCCAAGACCGGTCGTGCTTCCGATGCCTACCGCACCGGAATGCTTACCGCCCTTCGCAGCAACTTCCACCAGGTGAGCGATGTCCTTCGCGAGGGTGTTGACGCTGACGGCGGCTACCTCGTACCCGAGGAGTATGATTCCCGCCTTATTCAGACGCTTTCCGAGGAAAACATCATGCGAAAACTCGGTCACACCATCACTACATCCGGTGAGCATAAGATCAACATTGCAGCGACTGCGCCTGCCGCTGCGTGGATTGAGGAAGGCGGCGCACTCTCTTTCGGTGACGCAACCTTTGTACAGATCCTTCTGGACGCGCACAAGCTCCATGTCGCTATCAAGGTGACCGAGGAACTGCTCTACGACAATGCGTTCAAGCTGGAGGATTACATTCTCACCGAGTTCGGCAAGGCACTCGCCAATGCCGAGGAGGACGCATTCCTCAACGGCACCGGTGTCGGTCAGCCGCTTGGCCTGTTTGCGGAAACCGGCGGTGGTCATGTGGCAGAAACGCTTACTGCCGCACTCAAGAGCGATGACCTCATCACCCTCATCCATGCGCTGAAGCGTCCCTACCGCAAGTCTGCCTCTTTCATCATGAACGACAAGACTATCGCGCAGATCCGCAAGCTGAAGGACAACAACGGTGCGTATATCTGGCAGCCTTCCTATCAGGCAGGCGAACCGGACCGCATTCTCGGCTACACGGTTCATACCTCTGCGTATGCTCCGGAGAATGCTATCGCTTTCGGTGATTACAGCTACTACAACATCGGCGACCGCGGCACCCGTTCCTTCAAGCAGCTCAACGAGCTGTTCGCGGGCAACGGTATGATCGGTTTCGTGGCTAAAGAGCGTGTGGACGGCAAACTTATTCTCCCCGAAGCCGTTCAGATCCTCAAGCTGAAAACCGAATAAGGAAGGAGGCGGCGGTGATGGACGAGCTTCTTTCCAAAGTGAAAGCCAACCTCATACTGGAACATACGGCGGATGATGCCTTGCTGAAAAGCTACATCACCGCCGCTGTTTCTTACGCCGAAAGCTACCAGCACATCCCGGAGGGGTTCTATAAGGAGAATCCCATGCCAGCCACCACAGAGCAAGCCGTCATCATGCTGTCATCCCACTTCTATGAAAGCCGGGACGGCAGCACGGGCGGCTTCTTTGCGGATAACACCGGAGCGGCGCAGCAGGTGTGGAACACGGTCAATCTGCTGCTCCGCTTGGATAGGCGGTGGCAGGTATGAGCTTCGGGAAAATGAACGGCTTTGCCGACATTGTAGAAACCCGCCAAGTCAAGGACAGCGAAGGCTTCACTCATTCCGAGGATGAAGTCCTCGCTTCCATCCGTGTGTACCGGGAAGGCCGGCACGGCAGTCAGCGTTGGGCGAACCTCGCCACATTCAGTGAAGCAACCGACCTGTTCCGCTTTCGGTGTATTCCGGGGCTGACGGTCACTACCGACCAGTTTCTCATCTGCGATGATTGCCGCTACAACATTGTGTCCGTGGAGGATGTAAAGGGCCGTGGAATGTACATTGAAGTACTGGCAAAAAAGGAGGTGCCGACCGTTGGCAAAAGCTGAAATGAAAATGCCGGAGGATTTCCTTCTGAAGATTTCCAAGCTCGGCAGCAACTTTGACAGCGTGGCGGATACCGTCCTGCAGGCCGGTGGCGAGGTCGTGCTGAAAAAGGTCAAGAGCAATCTTTCCTCCGTTATCGGCAGAGGGACAAAGTTCAAATCCCGCACCACAGGCGAACTGGAAGGTGCGCTTGGCCTTTCTCCCTCCAAGCTGAACCGGGACGGAAATCACGACATCAAGGTCGGCTTCGCAGAACCCCGCTTGGACGGCAGCAGCAATGCCAAGCTGGCCAACATCATTGAATACGGCAAGCACGGTCAGCCTGCAAAGCCGTTTCTGAAGCCTGCGAAAACGGCATCCCGGCAGGAATGCATCGATGCCATGACCAAGGCACTGGATGGGGAGGTGGAAAAGCTGTGAGCCTGCTATCCGATTTACAAACCATCGCCGAGCATTGCGGTGTTCCAGTGGAAACGGGTATGTTCTCCGGCAAAGCACCGGACACATATCTGGTCATCACGCCGCTGTCGGACAACTTCGAGCTTCACGCCGACAACTCTCCCGGCTGCGAAACGCAGGAGGCACGGCTGTCCCTCTTCACAAAGGGTAGCTACACCAAACTGAAAAATGCACTCGTCCGTGCCTTGCTGGGTGCAGATTTTTATATTACCGACCGCCGGTACATCGGCTTTGAGACCGAGACCGGCTATCATCACTACGCCATTGACGTGGCGCAAATCTACGAACTGGAGGAATAAGTTATGGCGACTATCGGTCTTGACAGACTGTATTACGCAAAAATCACCGAGAACGACGCCGGTGAGGAAACCTACGGTACGCCGTCCCAGCTTGCCAAAGCCATCTCCGCTGACCTTTCGGTGGAACTGGCAGAGGCAACTCTATACGCCGACGACGGTGCTTCGGAGATCGTAAAGGAATTCAAATCCGGCACGCTCTCCCTCGGCATTGACGATATCGGCTCTACGGCGGCATCCGACCTCACGGGTGCAACCATCGACAAAAACAAGGTGCTGATTTCCGCATCCGAGGACGGCGGCGACCCTGTGGCGGTGGGATTCCGTGCCAAGAAGTCCAACGGCAAGTACAAGTATTACTGGCTGTACCGCGTGAAATTCGGTATTCCGGCGACGAACCTTGCCACCAAGGGCGACAGCATTACCTTCTCCACGCCGAGCATTGAAGGCACCATTCTGCGCCGCAACAAGGCAGACGCAGGCGGCAAGCACCCGTGGAAAGCGGAGGCACTGGAGGGCGATGTGACCGCTGCGACTATCACGAACTGGTATAAGGAAGTCTATGAGCCGACCTATACCACGACACCCGAAAAACAAGGTTAACGGAGGTAACGCACAATGGATAACGAAAGAACCGCAGTTATCAACATCGGTGACGAGGAGTACACGCTGCTCCTCACAACCAAAGCCACCAAGGAGATCGCCGGTCGCTATGGCGGGCTGGAAAACCTCGGCGAGAAGCTGATGAAGTCCGAGAACTTTGAAATGGCCATCGGAGAGATCGTGTGGCTCATCACGCTTCTGGCGAATCAGAGCATCCTCGTCCACAACCTCAAGGATAAGGAACACCCCAAGGAGCTGCTCACCGAAGATGTGGTGGAGCTTCTGACCACGCCCCTCGACCTTGCCGGATACAAAACCGCCATTACGGAAGCGCTCTACAAGGGCACCAAGCGGAATGTGGAAAGCGAGAAAGACGCAAAAAACGCACCAGTCGGGTAACGGTCTCCGATGCGGAGCTGTTTACCCGGCTTCTTTATTACGGCCTTGCCCACCTTCATCTGTCGCAGGATGAGGTGTGGCTGATGCCGTTTGGACTTCTGCTGGATCTGTGGGAGTGCCACAAACAGTATAACGGGCAGGCTGTTCCTGCTCACGAACACTACATCGACGATATTATCCCGGCCGGCATTTAAGGAGGTGACGGTACATGGCAGACAGTTTCGGACTGAAGATCGGTCTTGAGGGTGAAAAAGAGTTCAGGAAAGCACTTGCAGACATCAACCAGTCCTTCAAGGTGCTCGGCTCCGAAATGAAGCTCGCCACCTCTCAGTTCGATAAGAACGACAAATCCGTGGAGGCTCTCGCCGCACGGAATAAGGTGCTGCGAAAAGAGATCGATGAGCAGACGACAAAAATCGACACCCTTCGCAAGGCTCTGCAGAATGCCGCCACCTCCTTTGGAGAGAACGACCGCCGCACCCAGAACTGGCAGATTCAACTCAACAATGCCGAAGCCGCCCTCAACGATATGAACCGTGAGCTGGACGAGAATGAGAAAGCCATCAAGGAGGGCGGCAAGGCTGCGGAGGAATCAGGCAGTAAGTTTGAAGTCTTCGGCAAGGTTCTCAAAACCGTAGGTGTGGCACTCGGTGCTGTGGCCCTCGCCGCAGGTGCCGCCGCCGTAAAGCTCGGCAAAGAGGTCATCGCCGCCTATGCGGACTATGAGCAGCTGGTCGGCGGCGTTGACACTCTGTTCAAGGACTCCTCGCAGGAGATCCAGCGGTACGCCGCCAACGCATACAAAACGGCAGGACTTTCCGCCAACGAGTACATGGAGACGGTCACGGGCTTTTCCGCAAGCCTCATCCAGTCCCTCGGCGGCGATACCGAGAAAGCCGCCAAGTATGTGGATATGGCAATCACGGATATGTCCGATAACGCCAACAAGATGGGCACGGATATGTCCTCCATTCAGAATGCCTACCAGGGTTTCGCCAAGCAGAACTATACGATGCTCGATAACCTCAAGCTCGGCTACGGCGGCACAAAGCAGGAAATGGAGCGACTGCTTGCCGATGCGGAGAAGATATCCGGTGTCAAGTACGACATTTCCTCCTATGCGGATGTGGTGGAAGCCATCCATATCATGCAGGAGAGCATGGACATTGCGGGCACAACTGCTAAGGAAGCGGAAGCCACCATTTCCGGCTCTGTCAATGCACTGAAATCCGCCGTGTCGAACCTCATCGTAGGCTTTGGTGATGCGGACGCTGACATGGAGATGCTGTGCAACAACATGGTGGATGCCTTCAAGACCGTGGTGGCGAACATCACCCCGGTTATTGAGAACATCGTGGCGGCTCTGCCCACGGTGCTGGACGCTCTGCTGACGGCTGTGGGTGAACTGCTACCCACACTGCTGGAAGCGGTCACCGAGCTGTTCTCGCAGGTGTTGGAAACGCTCCTGTCCCTGCTTCCGCAGCTTATTCCGGCGGCGGTGTCCGCGCTCATGACCATCGTGAACACGCTGATTGAGAATCTGCCCCTGCTCATCGAGGCGGCGGTTCAGCTGGTATCAACACTTGTGACCGGCATTGCGGATGCACTGCCTACGCTCATCCCGGCAGCAGTGCAGGCTATCGTCACCATCGTACAAGGTCTGGTGGACAGCCTGCCGATGCTCCTTGAAGCAGCCTTACAGCTTATAACAGGTCTTGCGCAGGGACTCTTGGACGCTATCCCCGTGTTGATCGCCGCTCTGCCTGAGATCATCAACGGCATCATTACCTTTCTGCTGGACTCCATCCCGCAGATCATCGAAACAGGCATTGAGCTTCTGACCTCGCTTGTTGCCGCATTACCGGAAATCATCACGGCAGTCGTTGAAGCCATCCCGAAAATTATTGATGGAATCATCACTGCCGTGCTGAATGCCATACCGCTCATTATTCAAGCAGGCATCGACCTGCTGATTTCGCTGATACAGGCTTTGCCGCAGATCATCACGACCATCGTGCAGGCGATTCCGCAAATCATCTCCGGCATTGTCAATGCCCTCATCGGGAACATCGACAAGATCATCATGGCAGGTGTGCAGTTGTTCGTTGCCCTGATTGAAAACCTACCTACTATTATCGTGGAGATCGTCAAGGCGGTGCCGCAGATCATTGCGGGTATCGTGAAAGCCTTCGGTTCTCTGATGTATAAGATCGTAGAAATCGGCGGCAATATCGTCAAGGGACTGTGGAGCGGTATTCAGCAGCTTGCCTCGTGGCTGTGGGATAAGGTGTCCGGGTGGATCTCATCCATCTGGGACGGCATCTGCGATTTCTTCGGTATCCACTCGCCCTCGAAGGAGATGGCATGGGTCGGTGAAATGCTGGTCAAGGGTCTTGCAGGCTCCATTGACGACAACGGCGATGAAGCGGTCAAAGCCGCCGAAGGTATGGCCGAGGACATCAACGGCGTCATGGGTGACCTTGCCCACGATATGCAGACGGCTCTGCCCACCGACTTTGACGTGAACGGCTCGATTCGCTCCGCCGTGGACGGCGTGGTCGGCAAGGCGGCGTCCGCTTTCACCATTGCCCTGAACATTACGAACTTCAACAATTACAGCAGTGAGGACATCCGTCAGCTCACCAACGAAGTCATGGAAACGGCGAACCAGTTTGCCCAGCGGAAAGGAGTGGTATTCGCATGACCTATTTTACCTACAACGGCCGCAGTTCCGCTGAGTTCGGTCTGCATATCGAGAAGAAGGATGTGTTCTCCGCACCAAGCTATGATGCGGAGTTCATCTCCATTCCCGGCAGGAGCGGCGACATCATCAACCCAAACAGCCGCTTTGCAAACATCAAGGTCACCTATACCGTGTTTATAGCCCGAAAAAATGCAGCCACCCTTGCCTCCGTCCTGCGGGACATCAAGGGCTGGCTGTATTCCGAGCCGGACAAATACCATGAGATCACCGATTCCTACGATGTAGAATATTTCCGATATGGCGTTATTTCCGGCAATCTGGACATTGAGGAGCAGCTAAACAAGGTCGGCAGCTTTACCGTGACCTTCAACTGCAAGCCCTACAAATACAGTTTTGCGGGACAGGAAACGGTGTCGGCTGACGCCTCCGAACTGACGATTACCAATCCGACGGCGTTTGAGAGCCGACCGTACATCAAACTCTATGGCAGCGGTACGGTGGCGCTGCTGATACAACCCCAAGGACGGGGCATGATGATTTCCGACTTGGACGAGTACATCGAGATAGACAGTGAGCTGATGAATTGCTTCAAAGGCACCGCCCTCAAAAATGACACCGTCAAAGGTGCGGAGTTCCCGGTTCTCAAACCAGGTGTTTGCACCATCAACTGCACCGGCAATGTGACGAGGATCGAGGTCATTCCGAGGTGGTGCTGTTTGTAAGGTCGTTCCCGATTGTAAGCGGTAGAAAAATTCAAAAAAATATGGTATAATGTTTTTAAGTGAGAACGACAAGTCGGGATTTGCAGGTGTGATTGATGAGAATTGTAGAAGTTACAGAAAACAAAAAACAATATCTTGATTTGCTCCTGTTGGCGGATGAGCAGGAAGATATGGTTGACCGTTATCTCTATAATGGTAAAATGTATGTTCTTGATGATGACGGAGTGAAATGCGAGTGTGTCGTAACGGACGAAGGGAATGGAATACTTGAAATCAAGAACATTGCGACAGTTCCGGAATATCAAGGGAAAGGTTATGCAAGAGCCTTAATTGAGTTTATTGTTAATCATTACAGAGAGCAATATGCCATTCTGCAAGTGGGAACAGGCGATAGCCCACTGACAATACCATTTTATGAAAAGTGTGGTTTTGTCCGTTCGCATATCCTATCAAATTTCTTTATAGATAATTATGACCACCCAATCTATGAAAGTGGAATACAGTTGGTAGATATGGTGTATTTGCAAAGACCGTTATAATTTAAATTCAAGTTTATGGAGAGTCACCGTTATGATTAGAGAATTTCAAAGGGATGATATAAATAAAGTTGCAGATATATGGTTGGATACAAATATAAAGGCACATAATTTTATCCCCGCCGAATACTGGAAAAGCAATTTCAAATCAGTAAAAGAAGCGTTGTTACTGGCAGAGGTTTATGTGTATGAGCATGATACAGAAATACAGGGTTTTATAGGGTTAAATGATGAATATGTTGAGGGCATTTTTGTTTCTGGTGAAATGCAATCGCAGGGTATAGGTAAAATTCTGCTGAATTATGCAAAGGATAAAAGGAATAAGTTGCACTTGAACGTATACCAAAAGAACGCACGGGCAATATCTTTTTATAAGAGAGAAGGATTTGAGATTCAGCATAGTGGCTTAGATGAGGCTACCGGAGAAAAAGATTATGTAATGACATGGCAACACAAATAGAAATTCCTATTTGTCAATCTACAAGTAACTCATTTTCATTCAACCACCAGGGAGAAATCCCCGGTGGTATTTTTATGCCCGGAAGGAGGTGGCGTTCGTGATTCCTGTTCTTTATCCACCTAACACAACAGACTTTTCCTCATTCGGCCTTGGTGTGCTGACGGACACCATTTTCTGCGAAGTGACCGAAGAGCGAAACGGTGTGTTCGAGTGCCTGCTCAAATACCCGGTGAGCGGTCAGCATTACGAACTTATCGCCAAGGAGTGCATCATCAAGGCAAAGCCCAACGACACCGCAGGCGATCAGGCATTCCGCATTTACCGTATCACAAAGCCTCTGAACGGCATCGTCACCATCTACGGTCAGCACATCTCCTATGACCTTGCCAATGTGCCGGTGTTGCCTTTTTCGACCGAGAGTCGCTCTCCTCAGCTCATTCTCTCGCAGCTGCTTGCCGGAGATACACGCTTCACGGGTTGGACGGATTACTCGGATGCAAAGGCGTTTTCCGTCACGCAGCCGAAAAGCGTCAGAGCCTGCCTCGGCGGCACGGAAGGCTCCATGCTCTCCAAATGGTATGGTGAGTTTGAATGGGACAACTTCACGGTGAAGTTCCATTCGCACCGTGGGCAGAAGACCGGAGTGGTCATTGAATACGGCAAGAACCTCACCGCCATGGAGCAGGACGAGGACAACAGCGGCGTGTATACTGCGCTGCTCCCGTATGCCGTATACACCCCAGAAGGTGCGGACACCGAAACGGTAGTCACGCTGCCGGAGGTGACGCTTCCTATTGTGACCTCGGAGATCATCCGGGCGAAAACGCTCATCATGGATTTCTCCGACCAATTTGGAGATGCGGCTATCACGGAGGAAGCGCTCCGGGCAAAGGCCAACAGCTACATCAAGGCCAATCCGCTCGGCACAACTATTCCGACAGTAACGGTCTCTTTCGAGCCGCTTTGGAAACAGCCAGAGTATTCGGCACTCCTGGAGCGGGTCAATCTCTGCGATACCGTCACCATCCGGCACTCGCTTCTGGGTGTCAGCGTATCGGCTATGGTCATTGAAACCGTATACGACACCCTTGCCGAGCGGTACAAGAGCATTTCCCTCGGTCAGAGCAAGTCCAGTATGATCACCACCATTTCCGAGGTGCAGTCCACGGTCGACAAGGTGGAATCCACGGTGGGACGCTTTCCAAAGCTGCTCCAAACCGCCATCTCTAAGGCAACCGGTCTTATCACCGGCCAAAGCGGCGGCTATGTGGTCATCCATACCACCGAGGAAAACGGACAGCCCTATGAGCTGCTCATCCTGGACGCACCATCCATTGACGATGCCGTGAATGTCTGGCGTTGGAATGTGGGCGGCTTGGGCTTTTCCCATAACGGCTACAACGGTCCCTATGAAACCGCCATCACGGCAGACGGTCAGATCGTCGCGGACTTCATCACCTCCGGCTCCTTGGTGGCGAACATCATCAAGGCTGGTGTCATTCAGTCACAGGATGGCTCGTCATGGTGGGACTTGGAGAGCGGCGAGGTTGTGCTTCGAGCCTACGCCACCAGCAAGGAGGTCACCGAGGTCAGCGAACGCATTACCACCATTGAGGAGCAGAAAATGCTCCGACTGGTCATCATCTCATCCAACGGGAACATCTTCAAGAACGGTAATGTGAAAACGCTGCTTTCCGCTAAGGCGTACTCCTGGGACGAGGACATCACCGACACGCTGGATGCCAACCAGTTTATCTGGACAAGGGTGTCGGAGGACACAGAAGCGGACAAAGTCTGGAATGAACAGCATTTCGGCGGTGCAAAGTCCGTGGCCATTACCAGTGCGGATGTCAAAGTCCGCGCCACTTTTTATTGTGACCTCATTGACACCACGACCAGGCAGAGCCTGTTATAACGGAGGAATTCATTATGGCAACCGCAGAACCCACAACAGGAACCGGCACAGCACCCGTTCCTGATACAACAACTTTAAAGGAGGCTTCTCACATGAGCAAAGCACAAGGTCAGTTTACCATCATCGACTACAATGACGCACTGACACTGACGGGGTACATCGGCTCGAACCTCGCCAAGACTCAGATGTATAACCCCGATAACGGCAGTTACACCCCCGACTGGAAAACGAAGAACCTCGTTCTGACACCCAGTCTGTATGTCATCGGCACCACTGCCGACCAGATCGCCACCGCCAATGTCACCTCGGTCAAGTGGTATGTGGGCGACAGCAACACCGCCATCACCGCAGGCACGAACTACGCCCTCAGTGGTGCCAAGAGCCACATCCTCACGGTCAAGACCAATGTCATGGCGGAACTGCCCGGCATCGACTATCGCTGTGTCATCACTTACAAGGACGAAAGCACCGGTCTGTCGCTGACCCATCCGCTGACCATTTCCTTCTCCCGTGTGGTCAACGGTTCCGGCATTGTCGACCTGCTGGTCACCACACCCAACGGAAATGTGTTCAAGAATGAGGAGGTCGCCAGTCTGACCGCCAAGGCCGAGCTGTGGCGCGGCTCTACGGTGGACACCACCAAGGTCAGCTACAAGTGGGCGGTCATGGACGCTTCCGTCACCGCTACTTCTTCCACCGGCTATGATGCAGACTTCGGCATCGGCTGGCGCAAGCTCTCGGATACCGCCGACAAATACACCGGCACGGCCACCAATACCCTCACGGTCTACGCCGCAGCGGTGGACAGCTACGCCGTGTTCAAGTGCTGTGCCCAGGACACGGATTCCGCATCCGCTTCTTATAACACGAAGTTTTTCGACGTGGCGACCTTCATCGACAACTCCGACCCGCTGCAGATCATCGTCACCTCCACGGGCGGCGATGTGTTCAAGAACGGCCAGGGCACGACTGTGCTGACCGCCGTCTGCTATCAGGCAGGTTCCGAGGTGGACGCCGCCGGAAACGGCAGTTACACCTGGACGAAGTACAACAAGGACGGTGTAGTCGATACCTCTTGGGGAACCAACGGCAGCAAGACCGGCAAGACCCTGTCGGTATCCAGCGCCGATGTGGATACCAAGGCAACCTTTATGGTCGTTGTGGCGCTTTGAGGAGGTGGTGAGATGATCGCATCGGCACAGTTCACGATTATCAGTCTCTGCGATGTGGTCACCTCGGACACGCCGCCGGAGAACCCCTATGAGGGGCAGCTCTGGGTGGATACTTCCGTGACCCCGCCGGAAACGAAGATATGGGACGGAAATGAATGGGTGGTGCAGAACGACATTGAAACGATCCGCACCACCATTTCCATTCTGACCGAGAAGGACGCACAGTTCCAGCAGACCATCGACGGGCTGAACAGCTATGTGGCGACCCTTACCGAAACGGTGGAAACAGTGTCTAACGACCAGGGCGTCCTGGAGGAACGGGTACTGAACTCCGAAAGCCGTGTTTCGGAGCTGGAACACACCGTGGATGGACTGTCCGTCACCATGCAGGAGCAGTACATCGGCGGCATCAACTATGTGCAGAACTCTTCCGGGCTGAACGGCATCACGGATGATTGGAGCTACTCCGGTACGGTGAAAACGGATGCCTCCACAGATACGCAAAACAACACCATTTCCGACTCCTGCTTTGTGCTGGGAGCCTATTCCTCGTTGTCGCAGTACATCCGAGGTGTAGTCCCCGGCACTTATACGATCTCGGTCCGGGCAAAGAAAACCTCGACCATGTCCGGGTATTTCTATGTGACCTACAACGGAAACAAAACCAAGTACCTGTTCAATAAGTCCACGGCGTTTGACTGGACGGATTACTCCGTAACGCTCACGGATGTGACTGACCCCATGTTGCGTATTTACTGCTACTGTCGGGATGCGTCCATCTACCTCGCCGACATCATGATCTCCGAAGGGGCGATCCCCCGAAAGTGGACACCCGCACCCAACGAGATCTACACGCAGGAGGTCAAGATCGACAAGCGGGGCATCGAGGTATCCAACAGCTCATCGTCTCAGCGGACGGTTATCACGAACACGGAGTTCGCCGGTTACTACAACGACGAGGTGATCTTCACCCTGAACAAGGACGAAACGCAGACCAAGAAAACCACGGTGGACGGCGAACTGACCGTGGGTAAAACGAAGTTTGTCCCGATGCCAACGGCGTCCGAAGGGCTGAACATCGTCATTCTGGATTAAGGAGGGAAAGCTATGGCAACTTGGAAAAGCGCGGCATACGATGGGCGCTATCTTCAACTGGACATTTCAGAAAGCGTGAATGTGGTCGGTAACAGCTCGACACTTTCCTGGACGCTGACCTCTACCGGTGGCGCATCCACTTACTACACCATTGACACGACCACTGTAACGATCAATGGTACGACCGTATACTCAAAGGACCGTACCTATTGGGATGACCGTGTTTTCCCGGCAAAGAAAGGTTCTGTCAGTGGCACGATTACTGTAGCTCACAACAGCAACGGCAGCAAAACGATTGCGGTCGGATTCTCGACCCGTGTTTATATCTACGGTTCACAGGAATACGGCGGCAGCATGACGCTGACTACCATTGACCGCTCTGCTCCCACAGTTACATTCAGTACATCGAATGTCACGGCAAACGGGTTCAAAATCTCCGCTACATCCTCTGCCACGGCGGACGTCTGGCAGTACAGTACAAACGGCGGCTCAGGCTGGACGCAGTTCTCAACAACCGCAGGGACAAGTGCAAGTATAACGCTCTCCTCGCTTTCGCCGAATACAAGCTACACGGTGAGGGTCAGAGCAAGGCGGCAGTACAACCATGTCTACGGCACTTCCGGCAGTTCCACGGTCAAGACGCTGGGCGGTGCTGTGGTGAATAGTGTCAACACGGTGACGGCGGACAATGCCACGGTTTCCATTACCATCAATGTGACCGTGTACGAAGCCTCCTACACCAATACGCTGGTGCTCAAAAACGGCAGCACGACCATCCTGACTATTTCCGGGCTTTCCTGGTCGAAGGGCACGGCGAACCGCACGGTTACGCTGACATCGGCGCAGAGGACAACGCTGTTGAACGCTATGGCGTCCATCAAGTCGTTCACAGGTACCTTTGCGGTTTCGTCTTACAGCGGGTCTACGCAGATCGGCAGCACCTCAAGCAAGACCGCCACGGTACTGACCACGGCAACCAATTCTGCTCCAACCATAAGCGGATTCACTTATGCCGACAGCTACACGACCACAAAGAACCTCACGGGCAACGATCAGCTGTTCGTACAGGACTACTCGACTCTCAAAGTTACACCGGGAACAGCGACTGCGAAGAACGGTGCCAGCATTTCCAACTACACCGCTTCCTGCAACGGTTTATCCGCATCCAATTCGACCGGTGCTGCAATTACGGTCGGAAAGATCGCCAAGTCCGGCAGTGTGACGGTCACGCTATCGGTCACGGACTCCCGCGGCTACACCGCCGAAACTTCACGGACGGTGACAGTCATTCCGTACACCAAGCCGAAGATATCCTCGGTGACGCTCCGACGAACCAACGACATTGAAGCGGAAATGCAGCTCAAATTCAGTGGCTCTATTTCTGCTGTGACCGTAGACGGGACGCAGAAAAACAGCGTGGTTTATGTGCGGTATCGGTACAAGAAAACCAGTGAGAGCAGTTACGGCAGCTACACCAACATCTATTCCGGCGCGACAAAAAGCGGAACCTCTTTCAGCTACTCCAATTTGGAACTGTGCAGTCTGGATGCCAACAGTTCCTACGACCTTCATCTACAGATCCAAGACAAGCTCTATTCTTTGAGCAGTCTGGATCTGTATTTTACTGTTCCGCAGGGTACGCCCCTCATTGCGCTTCGGAAAAAGAAGGTCGGCATCAACACGCCGGAGCCACAAGCCATGCTGGATGTTGCCGGGGATATGCGGGTGGATGGCTCACCCCTTGCGGATTTTGTCATTCAGCAAGGGACAAGCGGCATCTGGAATTACCGTAAATGGAAAAGCGGTACAGCGGAATGTTGGGGTCAGTATTCCTTTACGACCGCCATTTCGACGGCATGGGGCGTGCTCTATGAGAGCGGCGCAATTGCGCTCCCTAATTTTCCATTTACCTTCGCGGAAATTCCTCATGTCCATATCTCCACGGAGAACAGCAACTACGCCATGTTTGTGGAGCGAGGCAGTTCGAGTAGCTGGTCTACAACGACCAACCCCGGAAAGATATTTGCCGTAAGACCAAATACGGTACCATCGGCAACCTACAAAGTATCAATCTATGCCATCGGAAAAGTGTGACGCTCCGGCGTCACTTTTTTCATACCCATTTTTAATTTCAAAGGAGGACAAACAACATGAAAGAATTCTGGACGACCATTCAGGTGGTGTTCGCCGGTATCGGCGGCTGGCTGGGATGGTTCTTGGGAGGATGTGACGGCTTGCTTTATGCGCTTCTGGCTTTCGTAGTCATCGACTACATCACCGGCATCATGTGCGCTGTGGTGGATAAGAAGCTGTCCAGCGAAGTCGGTTTCAAGGGCATTTTCAAAAAGGTGCTCATCTTCGCCCTGGTCGGCATCGGGCATATTCTCGACACCCGTGTCATCGGCAGCGGCTCGGTGATGCGCACTGCCGTCATTTTCTTCTACCTGTCGAATGAGGGCGTGTCCCTGTTGGAAAACGCCGCATACCTGGGACTGCCCATTCCGCAGAAGCTGAAATCCGTTCTGGAGCAGCTTCATGACCGCAGTGAAAAGGAGGATGAATAACATGGCTTACACGAACAGTCCCCTGGTGTCCTACACCAAACTCAGCCCGAACCACTCCGGGCAGCGCACCCACAGCATTGACCGTATCACACCGCACTGCGTGGTGGGTCAGTGCAGTGTGGAAACGCTGGGCAACATCTTTTTGCCGACCTCACGGCAGGCAAGCAGCAACTACGGCATCGGCGTGGACGGTCGGGTCGGGATGTATGTGGAAGAGAAAAACCGCTCCTGGTGCTCCTCATCCGCAGCCAACGACCAGAGAGCTATCACCATCGAGTGTGCCAGCGACAACACCGAGCCTTATGCTTTCAAGGATGTGGTGTACAAGAGACTCGTGGAGCTTTGCATCGACATCTGCAAGCGCAACGGCAAAACCAAGTTGCTCTGGCTCGGCGATAGGACCAAGACGCTGAACTACACTCCGAAGTCTGACGAGATGGTGCTGACCGTCCACAGATGGTTTGCAAACAAGAGCTGCCCCGGTAACTGGATGTATGCCCGTATGGGTGAGCTGGCATCCAAGGTCACGGCAGCTCTCGGCAAAGCCGATCGAACCGACCCAGCCCACTGGCACAATCAAAGCTGGCGACCTCGTGACCATCACGGGCAGCACATACTATAACGGCAAAGCCATTCCTGGCTGGGTGAAGAAGCTCCGCTGGTATGTGGTCGAGGTCAGCGGCGACCGTGCCGTCATCAACAAAGATGAATCCGGCAGGTACGCCATCATGTCGCCGGTCAAGACCTCTGCGCTCGCCGTGGCAGGCACGAAACCCTCCGAGGATTACCGCATCCACACCGTGGTGCATGGTGACACCCTCTGGGCAATCGCCAAGAAGTATCTCGGCAACGGCAGCCGCTACAAGGAGATCGTCAGTCTGAACGGGCTGAAAAGCAATGTCATCTACAGCGGCATGAAGCTGAATATCCCTAACTGATATGAAGCCCATCGAGGATTTTTTCTTCGGTGGGCTTTATTTTTTTGCCTGTTTTTTTCCGAAATGCCCTCCTCATGTTCATGGAATAGTGAGGAGGTGGTTCACACATGACAGACCATCAGAAAACAAAGATAGCCGAAATGAGAAAAGCCGGATGCGGCTATTCTGAAATATCCAAAGCTCTGTCCGTTTCGAGAGATACCGTCAAGACCTTCTGCCGCCGAAACAACATCACGGTCGACAGCACCGAAGAACCGAAAGAGACAGCGGGAATCTGCCCGGAATGCGGAAAGCCGATAACGCAGATATCCGGCAGAAAACCGAAGCGTTTCTGTTCGCCGAAGTGTAGACAGAAATGGTGGAACGCTCACCCAGAGCGTGTCGGACAGAAAGCGGTTTATGAATATGTTTGTCCCGGATGCGGTCAGTCCTTTACCGCCTATGGAAACAGCCGCAGAAAATACTGTTCCCACGAATGCTATGTGGAGACAAGGTTCAAAGGCGGTGAAGCCCGTGACTAAAGAGCAGATAACAGCGGAAATCAAATATCAGGCGAGCATTGCACCGTTTCGGCTAATGCTGAAAAACGGACAGATTTCCACAGAGGATTATAGTGTGATAGACACAATACTCACCGAAAAATACCTTCCTGTTTTCGTTCAATTTATTCCTCCGAATTGACTGGATATATTTCAAAATCAGAGTTAATATGTCCGATACCAAAGGAGGGATACAATGAAAAAAACTATCGTAAACATTGCCCCTGCCGTAGCGGAAACCCCTCGTACAAAACGTGTGGCGGCCTATGCCAGAGTTTCCTGCGGCAAGGACACCATGCTGCATTCCTTGGCGGCGCAGATCGATTATTACCGTGACTACATTATGATGAACCCGGAATGGCGGTTTGCCGGAGTCTACGCTGACGAATCGAAAACAGGCACCAAGGACAACCGTGAGCAGTTTCAGCTTCTCTTGACCGAATGCAGGAGCGGAAACATCGATATGGTCATTACCAAGAGCATATCTCGGTTTGCGAGGAACACGGTCACGCTTCTTGAAGCCGTGCGTGAACTCAAAAGCCTCGGTATTGATGTTTTCTTTGAAGAACAGAACATTTACACCTTGAGTGCCGAGGGAGAAGTCGTGCTGACGCTCCTCGCTTCTTTCGCCCAGGCAGAAAGCCTTTCGTGCAGCGATAACTGCAAATGGCGAATCCGCAAGGGCTTTGAGGAAGGACGGGCTTCCACCTGCACCATGCTCGGATACCGTCTGGTGGACGGTGAAATAACACTCGTTGAAGAAGAAGCCGAAACCGCAAAACGCATATTTGATTTATACCTTGTCGGATACGGTCTTCAGAAAATCGCCAACACCTTGAATGAAGAAGGGCTATACAGCATCTTCGGAAACGAATGGCATCCGACAACCGTGCGGAAAGTCCTGACAAACGAGAAATATTGCGGAGACCTTTTGCTTCAAAAAGTATATCGTGAAAACCATCTTACAAAAAGAAAATGCTACAACACCGGTGAACTTCCACAGTATTTTGTCGAGGATGATCATCCGGCGGTGGTTACCAGACAGATCTTTATGGCGGTTCAAGATGAATTGAAACGCAGAGCAAAAGAAAAAACACAGCCGGTTGGTTCGAAAAGCAGTTTTACCGGGAAAATCCGATGCTCATGCTGCGGAAAGAATTATCGCCGAAAGACAACACCTTATAACATCGTCTGGTGCTGTTCGACCTACAACTCCAAAGGAAAGAAATACTGCCCGGACTCAAAGGTCATCCCGGAGGAAACGCTGAAACGGGCGGCGGCAGAAATTTTGAAAACGGACGGATTTTCGGACGAGGCATTTGAAACGCAGATTTGCACGATAGAGGCTCATCCGGGCAATCTGCTCCGTTTCATTTTTACGGACGATTCGACTACGGATTATGTCTGGAAAGACCGCTCACGCTCCGAAAGTTGGACAGATGAAATGAAAGCCGCCGCTGGAAGAAAGACGAAGGAAAGGAACGCAAATCATGGCAAATAAAACAGTCAAAAAGATAGAAGCAACGAAGCCAACGCTGTCGGCACAGTATTCGACCTTCACTCGGAAACGAAAGGTCGCAGCCTATGCCCGTGTTTCAACGGCAAAGGAAGAACAGGAAAACTCCTTTGACGCGCAGGTCAGTTATTACACGCAGAAAATTCAGGCGAACCCGGAATGGGTCTTTGTCGAGGTGTATTCCGATGAGGGTATCACCGGTACGAACACCAAAAAGCGTGACGGCTTCAACAGAATGATAGAAGATGCCCTTGCCGGGAAAATAGACCTCATTCTCACCAAGTCCGTCAGCCGCTTCGCACGAAACACAGTCGACAGCCTGGTCACCATCCGGCAGCTCAAGGAGAAAGGTGTGGAGGTTTTCTTTGAAAAAGAGAACATTTACACCCTCGATGCCAAAGGCGAATTATTGCTTACGATCATGTCCTCGCTGGCACAGGAAGAAGCAAGGTCGATTTCAGAGAACACCTCATGGGGTCGAAGAAAGTCCTTCGCGGACGGAAAGGTCAGCCTCGGCTATTCCAATTTCCTCGGTTATGACAAGGGTCCCGATGGGGAGCTTGTTATCAATGAGGAGCAGGCAAAAATCGTGCGGAGAATTTATGCAGAGTTTCTCGCCGGAAAAACTCCTGGCGGCATTGCGAAAGGGCTGACCGCTGACGGCATTGAAACGCCCGGTCACAAGAAGGTGTGGCAGGCTTCCACGGTGCTGAATATTCTGAAGAACGAGAAGTATTACGGGGCAGCCATACTTCAGAAGAAAATAACGGTATCGTACCTTACGAAAGAGAAGCGTCCCAACACAGGCGAACTACCCATGTACTACATTGAAAAAGACCATGAGCCTATTGTTTCCCCGGAAACCTACCAGATGGTGCAGGAAGAAATGCGCCGCAGAAAGGAAGCCGGAAGCAATATGCAATGTGTGTCCATTTTCTCAAGCAGAATCATCTGCGGTGACTGCGGTGGATACTACGGCAGAAAGATATGGCATTCAAGCACCAAGTACACCGCATGGCACTGGCATTGCAATGCCAAGTTCCAGAAGCGTAAATACTGCGAAACACCGACCCTCAAAGAAGAAAGCCTTGAAGAGACCTTCGTTGAGGTGTTTAACGGGCTGATTGCCGACAGGGACGAGATCATGGAAAACTACCGCCTTTGCATTGACACCGTTACCGATGACAGCGAGTACCGCAGGCAACTTGAGGATTTGAACAACGGCTGCGGCGAAGTCCAGACGCTGATAAGAAGCCTTCTGATGACCTACAGCCGACAGGACACCGCCGATGATATCCATGAGAAACTAAAAGAATATGAGGATCGGCTTGACACGATGGCTCGGCTCAAGCAGGAGCTTGATTTGAAGATAGCCGCCTGTGCTGCCAAGCGTGTGCAGATTACAGGCTTTCTGAACGAACTTATGAAGCATGACGCTCCGCTTGCAAAGTTCGACCCGCTTGTATGGCAGGCGGTCATCAATTACGCTACGGTCAATCGTGACTGCACGATTACCTTTACCTTCCGTGACGGGACCGAAAAGACCGTACCAATCAAGAACGGTGTCCGTCCTTACACGAAACGCAATAAGCCGCAGGAGGTTGACGGCAATGACGGATAAGAATCTGCTTGTAATCACCCCTCACAGAAAAGAACCCGGCAAGCAACGCATCGCCGCCTACTGCCGGGTTTCAAGCCGAAGCGATGAACAACTGAACAGTCTGACAAATCAGATTAATTTCTACCGCAGCCTATTCGAGAACGATGATACCGTTATCTTTGTCGGCATCTATGCGGAAGAGGGACTCTCCGGCACCCAAGCAGAAAGCCGACCGCAGTTTATGAAAATGATCGAGAGCTGCCGGAGCGGTCTTATAGATTGCATATGGACAAAAAGCGTATCCCGGTTCGGAAGGAACACCGTGGATACGCTTATTTACACCCGTGAGCTTCGGTCCCTGGGCATTGATGTTTTCTTCGAGAAAGAGAACATCCACTCCACCGAATCCTCTGGGGAACTCATGCTCACGCTGATGGCTGCGTTTGCCGAGTCCGAGTCTGAGACGATGTCGGAGAATATAAAATGGGGCAAACGAAGAAGATATGAGCAAGGCATCACGGGGAGTATCACACTCAACGGGATGTACGGTTTTCGGCAGAACAAGGGTATCGTGACCATTGTGGAGAATGAAGCTGAACTGGTGCGGCAAATATACAAGGACTTCATTGACGGCTATAGCTACGGCGAAATCGCCGACAGGCTTATTGCCGAAGGGGTGCCAACTCGAATGCCCGGTGCTTCATGGGCAAAGACCACCGTTCAGCACATTATCCGAAATGAGAAGTACTGCGGTGACTGCCTGTTTCAGAAGGCATTCATTGCAAACCCTATCACACATCAGCAAGTCAGAAACAACGGAGAATTGCCGAAATATCTGGTAGAAGACTGCCTTCCGGCAATCGTGGATAAAGAGACATGGAAGTTGGCGCAGGCTGTTGCGGCGAGACACTCATCGCACAGGCAGGCACCGAATGAGCGGTATCCGTTTACAGGGAAACTGTTTTGTGGAGTTTGCGGTAAGCCTTACTACTATTATCATTATACGACCACCAATAAGCAGCCCCTTGCCGCATACCGATGTATGAGCCGAAAGACGCAATCAGCGGTCGAAGTGCCAGGTCAAACATATACGCCGCCGCGCAAGGCAACCTTCAACCTCAATGCCTCGCCAGAACTGATCGCATACAGAGAACGCTACTGCAAACCGCCGAAGGAAAGACCGATGCTCTGCACAGATATCCGCATTTCGATTGACCTGCCGCAGAAGGCATTTTGCCGAGCGTGGAATCTCATCGTGGCAAAGAAGCTCCGCTATCAGGCAACGCTGCGGTCAACGGTCGATAATGCCGAGGACATCCTCGTCCGATACCGTGCGGAAGAGATGTGTCTTCTGATTGATGAGATCGGAAAAATCAACGAATTCAGTTATCCGCTCATGCTAAAAACGCTCGACAGGGTCGTTGTAAACGCCAACGGGAAGCTGACATTCATCTTTCAGTCCGGCATAAAAATCACAGTATAAATGCTTCGAAAAAACCAAGTGTGACTATGAAAATACCCTCATTTTTTATGGGTAAAATCATAGTCACACTTTTTCCTTTTATAGATATTCCGAGCAAAAATGAAACCTTCGGCAGCAACACCATCCGTTCTGCAACGGCATCCTGGCTCGGCTCTATTCCTCTGAAAAGTGCCGAAAATGCCGTGTTTCTGCGGCTTTTACGGGGTGGGTTCAAATGAACCCGTTGATGAACCCAGTGGGTTCAAACGCAGAGGGAAAATTAGATTGTATCAATGCCGTAGTTATTACGCATGATGGTTGTGCAAAAAAGATATAACCGCAAAAAAGTCCGATTTTGTCGGGCTTTTTTTGTTGTATAGCCCGTGATTTTTAGTTACAAAACCGTAGATGTATTTTGCCTGTTTCGGCAGTTTTGGAGATTCGAACACTCGAAAATCCTGCTTAACCCTTTACCGTGTTTTTAAGGATTTAGATTTTCTGTGAGGTTAAATTGTATGTCTAAAGATAATCTGTTAATTGAATATAATAATTTAAGGACTGAAATTAATCAAAAAATTGAATTACACAATACATTGTTAACATTTACAATTACTACTGTTGTTGCTATTTTAACTTTTGCTTTTGTTCAGGAAGAAATTAATCCTTATCTTTTTTTGTTACCTTTTTGTATTATAATACCAATATCTATGAGAATAGCATACTATCGCACAACTATGGTGAAAATATCAGCATATATGATTGTGTTCTTGGAAAAAGAATTACAAGATATTAATTGGGAAACTAGGAATGCCGAATTTGTTAAGCTCGGCAATAGTAATGTAAGAAAAAGTTATAGAAAGTCTTATATTTTCACCAAATTAACTGTGCTTCGTTATTTTGAATGTTTATTATTATCCATTGTTTGCTATGTTATATATTTGTGCACATATTTACCAAATCAAAGTTGTTCTTTTGAATTGATATGCCATGTGATTTTTCCTTTATTTCTTGTAATATTCGAGGCTTTAGTGACAAAGCGTATGAATTCCACTAATCAGGATAGGGTTAAATACTGCCAATATTGGGAAAAAATTAAAGAAAATGAAAATTAGATTATTTTTATTCTAAAAATTCTATTATAAAATTTAATATTGTTATAGCAGAGTCAATTTTATAGAAATATAAAGTTGGCTCTTTTTTTATTGGCAATCGTTTTAATTTTTTTGATTAGAACGGTTGCCTTTTTTATTTGCAAAAAAATTTGAAAGGAATGATTTTAAATGTATTTTACCGACACACCCGAACTCAGAAAGTTTGAAAGAGAGATGCGTCAGAAACCTAATTTTGACAGGCGCAATGATGAGTGTGATGAAAATGAAATCTCACATTTCTCTGACAACAAAAATCTCAACGCAAACATATATAAGAAAGACAGGGGTTGATTTTATGACAATAAAAATAAGAAGTCCCACTCAAAACAATGCAATTAAACAAATAAACTTTAGGAGATGAATAACTTGAACGAATACGAAAGACAGCGCAGAATAGCTGAAAGCACAAAGAAATTGTATCCGCCGGGTACAAGAATTGAGCTTATCAATATGAAGGACCCTTACGCACCTGTTACATCAGGCACAAGAGGAACAGTAAAATTCGTTGACTCGATGGGAACAATATTCCCTGAGTGGGACAACGGTCGTTCACTTGGCGTAGTTCCCGGTGAGGACTCATTCAGAAAGCTCACACAGGAAGAAATCGAAGCAGAAAACCAATCTAAATCAGAAGTTGACAATGGAACTCCTGATGAGGATAGCGGAATGACTATGGGAATGTGAGGTGAGGTTTAATCAATAAATCTTCGTTTGGAATGAAGATTTATGTCCATCAAATTCTTTGATATGTTTGCAGGCTCGGCGGTTTTCGTTCAGGACTTGAAGCCATAGGTGGTTTTGAGTGCGTCGGATATTGCGAAATCGATAAGTATGCAAAGCAGGCATATGAAGCAATGTACGATACAGGAGGTGAACTTTACTTTGATGACGCAAGAAAAATTGTACCCGAACAGTTACCCGATTTCGACCTTCTTGTTGGAGGGTTTCCCTGTCAGTCCTTCTCAATCGCCGGAGCAAGAAAAGGATTTGACGATACAAGAGGAACGCTGTTTTTCGAGATTGCTCGAATTTCTGCCGTTAAAAAACCTAAGTATCTCTTCATCGAAAATGTTCCCGGTCTGCTTAACCATGACTCAGGCAAAACATTTGAAACAATCCTCCGTACGGGGTCCCCGAAAAGCTGTAAGCTTTTTGGGGAGAGGAGGCACAGCATAGCGGACGAGCTTTTGACCGCTTGCGGTCGAAACGAGTAAGCAGAGCTTGTGCCGACGAGGGGTATGATGTATGCTGGCAGGTACTTAACATCAAAAATTTCGGATTGCTGATAAAAGCTAAGACCAAAGACGGTTATCAGGTTGCATATCCCGGCGACAGTATTGATACTGCATTTTCGGGAGAAAATGCAAGGCGTGGCAGAGTCGGCAATCAGATAGCGCATACTCTGACAACCTCAGCAACGCAGGCTGTATTCTATCTTTTACCTGAAAGGGAAAATGATAGAATTAGCCATCGACCGTTGACACAAAGTGTCAAACTGGTCGGGCGAAATGAATCTAATGAAATGGACACTCGTGTCCATTTCATTGACCTGAACCCCGACCCTAAGCTGACAGAAAATGCAAGGTGTATAACTGCAAGACACGATTCGGGAATCAGTAACCGAAAGGCTGAACATTCGGGGGTGTTTGAAGAAAATTCAGATGTTCTTGACGGCAATGAAAAGTTTGCAGTAGCCTTTGTTGAGCCAAACGGTGAAGTTCACATAGGCAGAATGAAAGCTTACTCCGAGGGAGTGCTGGAGATTGCAAAGCTTTACGGACGAACAGTTCGATAAAGCAAGAGCCACAGGACTATCCGATAGCAGACTTTACAAGATGGCTGGAAATGCAGTTACAGTAAATGTGATTTCAGCAATCGGTGAAATCATTAAAAAGGTAGAAAGTAAAAATTAAACAACAACCAATTCAATCGTTTCTGACAGCGACTGATATTGGTTTCAATATATATAGCCGTTGATTGAGTTAAAAACTTAATCAACGGCTTTTTGTCGTTTCAGGGGCGATTGATGTTCCGAGAGGAGTGAAAGGTAATAAAAACCCCTGTAAGTTGGATGGGAAACAAAACTTCCGTCCTTCATATTTTGTACGCCCTGTTTCCTCTGAATTACGAAAGATATATTGAACCCTTCGGAGGCTCAGGAGCTGTACTTTTAGGCAAGAAAAAGCCTGATAAGTTTGAAGTTTACAATGACTATAACCATAATCTTGTAAACCTCTTTCGCTGTATGCGTGACAGACCTATGGCATTCATAAAAGAGCTCGGATTTCATCCGCTTAATTCAAGGGATGATTTCAATGCAATCAGGGATTTTTTCAGGCAGGAGAAGTTTGACGATAAGTACCTTGATGAAGAATTGGAATTGACGAAGATTATTCTTCCCGACTTGAAAGCAGAAGAAATCATAGAATTGTATATAAAAATGAAACAAGACTACGACTTGCGCAGAGCAGTAATGTTTCTTAAACTTCTACGATACAGCTATTCAAGCAGTGGAAAGTCATTTGCCTGTCAGCCCTTTTCAGTAGTGAGCCTGTTTCAACTGATAGAGCAAGTCGGCAAAAGACTTGAAAATACTGTGATTGAAAATCAGGATTTTGAAGTCCTGATAAAGCATTACGACCGAGATAATGCCTTTTTCTACTGCGATCCGCCTTACTATTCAAGCGAGTATGTTTATCAGTGCGGTTTCACTTGGGATGACCACTTGAGGCTGAAAAACGCACTTGCAAAAGCAAAAGGCAAATGGCTTGTATCATATAACGATTGTGAAGAAATCCGCAATTTATATGACGGTTATTCATTCTTTGATTTCACAAGGTTACACAATATGAAACAGCGAATCAACGCAGGCGAGCAATTTCCCGAACTGCTAATCAGCAACTACGATATGTATGAAAGGCAGAGAAATAAACCGTTGCAGTTGAGTTTGCTTGACTTAACAACCGAACAACAAATTGATTTAGAACAAATTTTGAAGGAGTGTATTATTAACAATGGAAAATAGAATTTATGTAAGCATACCGCTTGACGCACTTATTGTATCAGGAATCACATCCGACTGTGCTGTGCAGATTTCAGCTGTGGAAGGAGCAATTCTGATTGAGAGGTGCGACGATGATTGCGAAAATTTTGATGACAAGTGTAATTGTAGCAACTGTATCTGCGATGAGTGCAGAGCAGAGCTTGCGGAAAGCGAGGACGAGTAGTGCTTAAAATTTACAGAGTTCTCGGTAAAAAAGGAAGAATTACAATTCCCTATGAAATCCGTCAGCAAATCGGATTCAGATACAACGATGTTTTATCATTCAACCAGCAGGATGACGGCTCGGTACTTGTCAGGCGAGAAAAAATATGCGACAACTGCAAGGAGTTAGCAGAAGAATATGAGGAAAATTTCACCCTTGAAGATTTCCTCGGCAGCCTGTCAGAGGAAGAACAGAGAAACGCACTTTTGCATCTTTCTCTGTTGTGGGCAGAAAAGCTGAAACACTAAATCGGAGGTAAATTCATATGGCACAGAATACAAATTTCAAAGGAAACAAAAACAACAATCAGAAAAGGAAACTGCCGTATATCAAGGTAAGGATTGATAAGCTCGTTGATGTAGATGATTGCAACACAAAGGCGTTTGCAAGCGTTACTGTCGGCGGTGCTGTGGCAATTCACGGAATCAGAGTGATGAACTCAAGAAAAGGACTGTTTGTTGCAATGCCTGCAAGTAACTATGTTGACGAAAACGGCGAAACGAAGTTCAGCGAGATTGCTCACCCGATTTCCAAAGAAGTCAGAGATTTACTCAACAGCAAGGTTATGGAAGCGTATCATCAGGCACTTGATGAACAGCAGAGCGAAGATGAATCCGAGAATATGTCGGAAGATGAATCGGAAAGCTTTACGCAGAGTATGTAACAGCAAATAAAAAAATCTCTGGACATTTGAAATTCTTTGGATATACTTGTTGCTTGAAAGGAGCGATGAGAATATGAAAAAGAAAATCGCAATAATGCTGACATTGATTTTAGCAGCAGGAACATTTACGGCTTGTACAGCAGAAGAAAAATTAAATAACGATATTCAGACATCCGTAGTTTCAAAGGCTGCGGATGTTTCTGAATCTACGGAAACTTCTGCAACGGCAACAACTGAAATAACAATCCCCGAAAAAGCCACAGTTTCAAAAGAAACAGAGCCTTCGGGACAGAATACCAAAACAGAAGAAAAAGCCGACAGTGGGCAACATTCGGCGGTTGTTTCGGCAACGAATCCGATTCAAAAAACACAAACAGAAGTTCAGAACAACAGAAGGAATACAGTAAATAGCAATAAGCAAAAATCGGAATCGACTGCTAAAAAAGAAACTGAAAATTCTACTCAAAAGCCTGCTGAAAAGCCAACACAGAAACCTGCGCAAAAGCCTACGCAACCGCCTACCAAAGCAAAAACGGTTGATGTTCAGTATGCGGTGAGTGCCTGCATAGCCTACGGTCAGCAGCTTGGAATGAAATACGATTCCTCACTGAACACAGGCAACGCAAGCTGGTTCTCGCCCACAAACACATCATACTATGACAGCACTTCAGAACTGACTTCAAACCTTAAAAGTGATGTTGAGTATGTAGCTTACTACTACCAAAGCAGTGGCATAGCTCCGAGCAACTTATCATTCAATGTAATCACAGAAAACAACAAAATATATGTAGTCTATTGTTGAACAGACGATTAAGCAAAGCACTCACTTCATTGTGGGTGCTTATTTTTATGAAAGGAAAATGACAATGAAAATCAATAATATTACACTCTCGGATCTCCGCCGTATGAACGGCAAGGAAGGACTCATCTTGCAGGGATGCGGCGGTGAAACACAGGAATGGGCGGACGGCATTAATAAAATGCTCACGGACAAAGGAATACTTCTTGACGACACAAAGTTTGAGAATGTTTCTGCGTTCAAGAGTGACGGCGTAACCTGTATTCTCTATCCCTTTGCCGATGTCCATCTTGACATCGGCAAGCTGGCAATGTGGCGATTGCAGTCATATACAGCCTTTGCAGGAATGTGGCTGTCCGACTATGTAGACAACAGGCTCGGCGGTTTTGAACCTGAACAGAACAAAGAGAAAAAGGTAAAACCCGACTGTGCATTAATAGGCTGTGATTCAAACATATTCAATCTTATGGGCATTGCAAGCCACACCCTTGAACAAAACGGTATGGCTGACGAGGCAGAAATGATGTGCACTCGAATAAGGGATGCAGAAAACTACTGTGAAGCGCTGAACATTATAGGAGAGTATGTAAATATCACAGACGGCAGTGAACAGTCTAATGATATAGATGAAGATTATGTTGAAGGGCAGGCGATGAAATTATGATTGTATTTAAAACAGAATAAGACATCAATCGGGGCAAGGGTAAAATCTTGCCCCATATTTTTTATGAAAGGATTTTAAAAATGACGAACTTAATCAAAAACAAAAAACTTACAAGAATAACGGCACTTTTACTTGCGGTGTCAGTAATATTCGGAACAATGTTTGCACTCCCCGTAAGTGCGGCAAGCGGTGATAAGGTTACAATCACTTTCGATTATTGTTATGACAGCACCGGGAACATAATCAAATTTCAGCAGACAACGGTCAGCAACGGCTACACAGTCGGTACTCCCGGTGAGGAGCTGTGCAAGATTTTTGCAGACGGCAAGGAAGCCTACTGCATTGAACCCGGTCACACTCTCTATTCGGGCAATACGCTGACCGAGGACGGTTCAACCGTTTGGAAGAATTTAGGCTCTGCAAAGCAGAAAGCAATCAACCTCGCTCTGCTCTACGGCAAACCCGGTTCGGGAAAAAGCTTAAGCGGAACAGAGGATCAGAAATGGGTAGCAACACAGCTGATTGTATGGGAGTTTGTTTCAGGTTGTCGTTCTACAGGCGAAGAATATAAATGCACAAATACAAAATTCATTGACGGCATTTGTGCAGGCGGAGCAAATCCCGGAGTTAAGTCGGTTTACAATGCAATCTCAAAAAGCCTTGCAAATTATTCAACCGTTCCGAGCTTTGCATCTGCAATCGCTTCAAAGGCTGAAACCTATGAAATGAAATACTCGGACGGAAAGTACACATTAATGCTTACCGACAGCAACAATATTCTCTCGGATTTCGGTTTCAAAACCACAAGTGGAATTTCCGTTTTAAAATCCGGCAACAAGCTGACCTTGACTTCGACTTCACCCGTGAACGATGCAGTAACATTTAACTTTGCAAAGTCAATGCCGAGCGTTAGCGGTACTACTCTTGTTCCATATGGTGACGCAAGCCTTCAAGATGTAATCACAGGAGTTGAAAATGACGCTGACCCGATAAGGGCATATTTCAAGGTCAAGACAAGCTCGGGCAACCTAAAGCTTGTCAAAACCTCCGAGGACGGCAATGTTGCAAATATTGAGTTTACTGTCAAAGGCGATGGTTACAGTAAGACAGTTAAGACAAACTCAAAAGGTGAATTTGAATTAACTGACCTTGTTCCCGGAAGTTACACCGTTACCGAAATTACAGACAGTAAGTACGAAACGCAGAGATCGCAGACTGTAAAGGTTGAAAGTGGCAAAACTGCAACGGTGACTTTTGAAAATATCCTCAAGAAAGGCAGTCTTGAAGTCGTAAAAACAAGTGAGGATAATTTCAACGAGGGTATTAAATTCCGCCTTTACGGCACATCTTTAAGCGGTGCTAATGTTGATTTGTATGCAACAACAAATTCTGATAGCATTGCAAAATTTGAAAATGTCCTTGTTAGCGGAGATACTCCGTACACACTTGAAGAAGTTGATACTGCTGAAAGATATGTTGTTCCCAAAAATCAGACTGCACCTATTGAGTGGAACAAGGTAACGCAGAGGTCATTTGACAATGTTTTGAAGAAGTGGGATCTTACTGTTACAAAAACAGACGCTGAAACAAAATCTGCACAGGGTGATGCAACACTTGCAGGAGCAGTTTACGGCATCTACAATAACGGCAAGCTGGTTGACAAGTACACCACCGATAAAAACGGCGGTTTTACAACTTCATATTATGTTTGCGGTAACAACTGGACTTTGAAAGAAATTGAGCCGAGCGAGGGTTATCTGCTTGACGAAACCGAATATCATATCGGTGCAGAGGCGAAAAAATATACACTTGAAAACAACAGCGTTTCAATTGGAGTAACCGAAGATATACTGAAAGGAAAAATTGCAATCATAAAGCACACCGATGACGGCAGTACAAAAATTGAAACACCCGAAAAAGGTGCTGAATTTCAGGTGTATCTGAAATCATCGGGAAGCTATACAAAAGCAAAAGAATCCGAAAGAGATAATCTTATATGTGACGAGTACGGCTTTGCGGAAACAAAGGATTTGCCTTACGGCACATACACTGTTCATCAGACCAAAGGCTGGAACGGTACAGAGTTCATTGCTGATTTTGATGTGTTTATTTCTGAAAATAATAAGACTTACAAATACCTCATCAATAACGCAAGCCTTGAAAACTATGTAAAGATAGTAAAGGTTGACAGCGAAACAGGCAAACAGATTCCGTATGCAGGCGCAGGCTTTCAGATTTATGATCCCGATGGAAACAAGGTAACAATGAAGTACACCTATCCGACTGTTACAGAGATTGAAACATTCTACACGAACAGCGAGGGTTATCTCATCACACCCGAAACTCTGCCATACGGCAAAGGTTATTCAGTAGTTGAGGTGCAGGCTCCTTACGGATATACCCTCGACAGCACACCTGTATATTTTGACATTACGGCAGAAAACACAAGTGAAGAAAACGGCGTTACAATTGTAAAAACCGAGAAGAAAAATACTCCGCAGAAAGGCACAATTACCGTAGAAAAAACAGGCGAGATTTTCTCGAATGTAACTGCAGTCGGCGGCGGATATACTGATGAAAACGGAAATGATGTTGCACTTCCGACCATCTATCAGCCTGAATATTCTGTAAGCGGTTTGGCGGGTGCAGTGTTTGAAATCTATGCTGATGAGGATATTACAACGCCTGACGGAACAGTAAGGGCAAAGAAAGACGAGCTTGTTGCCACTCTGAAAACAAACACAAAAGGCACAGCTATAAGTAAACAGCTTTACCTCGGCAAATACCGTGTTGTTGAAACCGTTGCACCGTATGGAACAGTTATCAATCCCGAACCTCATACTATTGAACTTACCTACTCAGGACAAAATGAAAAGGTGACTAACACCTCAACATCATTTACAAACGACAGACAGAAAGTTGTAATTGACCTTACCAAAGTGCTTGAACAGAACGAGAAATTCAACATCGGCAGTAATGCTGAAATCCGCAATGTTGCATTCGGACTTTACGCTGATGAAGATTTGAAAGCCGCAAACGGAACTGTTATTCCAAAGGACGGACTTATTGAAATCATCACCTGTGATGAAAAAGGCAAGGCACAGTTTACAACCGACCTTCCGATTGGAAGTTACTATGTTAAGGAAATCAGCACTGACAATCACTATATTCTTTCCGATAAAAAATACCCTGTTGTGTTTGAATACGCAGGACAGGATACAGCAACTGTTCATATTTCTGTAAATGACGGTGAGCCGATTGAAAATGAAATCATCTACGGCACAATCAAAGGTTTGAAAATTGACCGTGAAACAGGCGAAAATATCGCAGGCGCATTGTTCGGATTGTTTAATGCAGAGGAAAAAGAATTCACAGAAAAAACTGCCATTCTGACATCCAAATCAAATGAGGACGGTATTTTCAATTTTGAAAATGTGCCTTACGGCGAATACATTGTCCGTGAGTTAAAGCCTGCAGAGGGTTATCTTCCTAATGAAGAAAACTATCGGGCTACAGTTTTAGAAGATGAAGAAGTTATTGAAATCACAGTTGAGAACGATAAAATACCTGAACTTGGAACAACTGCAACTATTGACGGCAAAAAGGAAGTCGGAGCAACAGAAGTGTTTACTCTTGAAGATGTTATCACATACAAGCACCTTGTACCCGGCAAGAAGTACACGTTTAAGGGCGTTCTTATGGATAAGACAACAGGAAAAGAGTTGTTGATTGATAGCAAGAAAATCACCTCGGAAGTTTCATTCACACCCGAAGAACCATCAGGCAAGGTTATTGTTTCCTTTGAATTTGATGCAAGATATATCAAGAAAGATACTGACATTGTTGTTTTTGAAAGTCTTTACAGCGAGGATAAAAAGCTTGCAGTTCACGCTGACCTTGAGGACGTTGGTCAAACCGTAACCGTCAAAATTCCGAAAATCGGAACAAAGGCAAGTATTGGCGGCAAAAAGGAATTCACAGTTAACGGAGATATTACCATTGATGATGTGGTTTCTTATAAGAATCTGACTGTCGGAAAGGAATACACAATCAGCGGTGTGCTTATGGATAAGTCAACCGGAAAAGCATTCCTTGTTGACGGCAAAGAAGTTAGTTCCGAAGTAACATTCACACCCGAAACAGCAGACGGCGAAGTAACAGTATCTTTCACTTTTGACGGCTCTGTAATTACTAAAGATACAGAAATCGTTGTGTTTGAAACTCTCTACCGTGATGAAACGAAAATCGCCGTACACGCTGACATTGATGACAAGGCTCAGACAGTAACAATTCATCCACAGCCTGAACCCGAAAAACCACAGACAGGCGACAATTCAAATCTTGGCTTTTATATCGGCTTGGCTTCCGTTGCTGTCGGCGGTTTAATTGCATTTCTCATCATCAAATTTAAGAAGAAAGATGAGGACGATGAATAATGCGCAGGGTGTATATCTGTTCGCCTTTGGGTGGTAATGTATCTGCAAATATTGAAAACGCAAAACGATATGCCCGATATGCGTTAGAGTGCGGTATGGCTCCGTTCATACCGCATTTTTATGCGCTGATTTTAGATGACAGCAACAAAGAAGAAAGAAACCTTGGTATGCTTGCGGGACTTTCTATGCTTTGGGTGTGTGATGCGGTCTGGGTTTTCGGTGATGAATTAACCGAGGGTATGAAAACAGAAATTCGCTTTGCAGAAAAACTGAACATCGAAGTCAGATATATATCGGAGAATGATTTAAGAAAATCGGAGGTAAAAAATGATAAAATCAAGAAGAACTAAGTTAATTAAATGGTTATCAGGCGTATCAGTAATACTGTTAATGCTCGGAATATCGGCAGTAACAGTCTTTGCCGCAGGCGATGTATCATCAGCCATTGAAAGCACATGGAACTCGGCACAAACACAGATTAAAAATGTTGTAAATAATGTTGTTTTTCCTGCGGTGGATATGATTCTTGCTATACTTTTCTTTGTTAAACTCGCAACGGCGTATATGGACTATCGAAAACATGGGCAGTTTGAGTTCACTGCGCCTGCAATACTTTTCGGCTGTCTTGTGTTCTCGCTGACTGCACCGCTATACATCTGGACGGTACTTTGATAACAATAAAAATAAGGCTGTTGTGTTGAATCATAACAGCCTTTTGCGAGGTGATTTATATTTTTGACTGGTTAGGAGATTTCATCGGCGGAATCGGAAGTGCCATAGGCGGTGTGTTTGATTACCTCGGTGAGCAAATCTCAAACGCTATATGGAACACGATGTTACAGTGGTTCTATGAAACGATTTACAACGCTGTCGCAGACTTTTTTACTATGATGGGAAATATGGGCGCAGATGTGTTTGACCTTGAATGGGTGCAGGCGACAATAAATCTGTTTACTCTTTTTGGCTGGGCATTGTTCGTCGCAGGCACGGTCGTTGCCGTATTCGATGTTGCAATAGAGTATCAGAACGGCAGAGCAAATATCAAAACAACCGCTATAAATGTATTAAAAGGGTTCTTTGCCTGTTCGCTGTTTGGCGTAGTACCTGTGGAGTTGTATAAGTTCTGCATCAGCCTGCAAAACACATTTTCAAAGGATTTGTCGTCCATAATGGCAGGACAGCAAAGCCTTGATTTAGCCGGACAAAGCACAAGCGTTTTAGAGGGTAGTTTTGCAGTTTCTGTTCAAGTGAATTTTGGTTTGCTGAATCTGTTATGTATGATTGCTTTTGCCTACTGCGTAATAAAAATCTTTTTTGCGAACATCAAGCGTGGAGGAATTCTGCTCATACAAATGGCAGTAGGTGCGCTGTATATGTTCAGCGTTCCAAGAGGATATCAGGACGGCTTTAATCAGTGGATGAAACAGATAGCGGCACTGTGCCTTACGGCATTTATGCAGACAACTCTGCTGTTCCTCGGGTTGCTAACCTTCCCCGGCAATATGTTTTTAGGACTTGGAATAATGCTTGCATCAAACGAAGTTCCTAGAATTGCACAGCAGTTCGGACTGGATTCATCAGTTAAAGTGAATATGACAAGCATTGTTCACGCAACAACAACTGCTGTTAATCTGACGAGAAGTGTTGCAAGGGCGGCTAAATAACTTAGTGCCAATGTTCTACTCCACTTATGTTGCGTAGAACATTACTGCTTTTTAGCGTAAAATTTCCGCTAAAAAGCAGAGGAGCAATGCTCCTTGGCACAAGTTGCAATCTATCGCAAAGTTCTAATCAAACAAGCTTGTTAGAACTTTGCTCCGATTTAAGACGAAAGGAATTTAAAGATTATGACCACTTATTTATATCCGCAAAACCTAAAAGCCACAGCCAATCTATGGCTGTGGAGCTTACGGGATTTTGCAATTATGAGCATAGCGCTTTTGTTATCAATTCTAATACTTGCACAGGCAAGGATAATCGTACCTCTTGCGGTAACTCTCTGTTTCGGCTTTTTGTCAATAAGACTGGAAGATACAACAATTCTTGATTTCACACGCTATGCCGTAAAGTATTTTATATCAACTCAACAGATATATTTCTGGGCAGAAAGGGGCAAATAAATGAAGAACAAGCAGAAAAAAACAAAACGAAAAGGCAAGTCCGTTCAGGACTTGCTGGGCATAAAAACCTTTACGAAAAATGGTTTAAAGGTCGGCAAGGAAGAATTTATTTTCTATATGGTTCAGCCGACAAATATTTCCGTACTTTCTCACACGAATATCGAAATCAAGGTGCGGCACCTGATGATGGTACTTTCTGCTGTGCCGGATATTGAGATCACCTGTACCGATTCCTGCGAGTGCTTCGATACAAACAAAAGCTATATCAAAGGCAGAATGGAAGCTGAACAGAATGAAAAAGTCAGAAAAATATTGAATAAGGATCTGGATTTTCTCGACAGTATTCAGACCGAAACCTCAACCGCAAGACAGTTCCTGTTCATTGCAAGGTGTAAATCTTCAAAATCAGAAAATGTTTTGCAGAAAGCAAACAGAGTTGAGAAGATTATTTCAGACCAAGGCTTTGAAGTAACCAGAATGAAGAAAGCCGACATCAAGCGTTTTCTTGCAATATATTTTGACGCAAGTATGAACGGCGATTTGATGCCCGATTATGACGGCGAGCAGTATTATGAAAAGGAGCATACCTATGAAGAAACATAAAGAAAAAATCAAAATAGGAATTGTGATAGGCGTATTTTCTGTTGTTATAATTTCCTGCCTGGTTTCAATATTTTCGCAGGTGTTTACAGAGTACAAAGAGAATGAAAGTTTTAAAAACCTTGCAGAAATTGTTACTGAGGAATCGACAGGTAATGATACTGAAAAAGAACAATTCATAAATCCAAATTTATTAAAAGTCAGCGATTCGGATGATGAATTTCAAACTGAACAGCCTGTGTATTACACAACCTATTATGAACCTCATTCAATATCAGAACTTATTTCAATGAATTCCGAATGTTTCGGCTGGATAAGCATAGCAGGCACAAATATTAATTACCCTGTTATGCACACACCGAGTAATCCGCAGAAGTATCTGAACAAAAACTTTTACGGCGAGTACAGCTATAGCGGTACACCGTTTCTGGACAGCAGATGTTTTGCTGACAGTACAAATTTAATCATATACGGTCATCATATGAACAATGGCACAATGTTTGCAGACCTTTGCAACTATACCGATTATTCTTATTTTACAGAACATCCTATAGTTGTGCTTGAAACGAAAGACGGAGTATTTGCGTACTCTGTCTTTTCAGTTATGAAAATAAAATCCGATGATGATTGGTACAAATTCACAACCGTAGGAATGGAAAAAAGTTATAAAACAAGAATCGAATATGCAAAAGAGAAATCCATATACAACACAGAAATCACACCTGTTTGCGGTCAGCAGATATTAACGCTTTCAACCTGTTATGGCTACAATCAGGATGACCGCATACTTGTGTTGGCAGTCCAAAATTAAAAGGAGGCTTATGATATGGGACTATTCAAAAGAAAACCAAAGGTGCTCACACCCGAGCAGGCAGAAGAAATATACACCAAAGATTTCTTTGATATGATTCTTCCGTCAACGATAAAATTCCTGACAGACCACTACATTGTCGGCGACTCATACCGCACTGTATGGGCGGTTCGTGAATATCCGCCGTCAACTGAAGAACAGGCGATTCTTTCACAGCTTGCAGACAGAAACGGAGTAACTCTCCGCATCTATCACAGACTTGTGGAGAGTATGGAACAGCGTAAAATCATACAGAACGCAACACGCAAAAATAAGCTCAAATCCAGTGGTAATGATGTGAACGAAACGATTGAAGCACAGGGTAACTTACAGGATGTTGTTACTCTTATGGCAAATCTGAGGAAGAACAAAGAGGCGTTGCTCCATTGCTCGGTGTTCATTGAGCTTAAAGCCAAGAGTAAGCAGAAATTAAAGGAGTTGCAAACAGATATTGCAATGGAGTTGACACGGTCAAAAATTGAAGTTGACCGTCTGACTTTACGACAGAAAGAAGGCTTCCTGTCTGTAAATCCTATTGGCAGTAATCAGTTCGGCAGTCTATATGAGCGTGTATTGCCTGCCTCATCAGTTGCAAATCTGTTCCCGTTTAATTTCAGTGGTAAGACAGACCCTAACGGCTTGTATATCGGTCGAGATAAGTACGGCACGAATATTCTCGTTGATTTTGACCGCAGGACTGAGGACAAGACAACGAGTAACATCCTTATTCTCGGAAACAGCGGTCAGGGCAAAAGTTATCTGCTCAAATTGATTTTGACAAACATCCGAGAAAGCGGAAAGAAAATTGTATGCCTTGATCCTGAAGCGGAGTATGAAGATTTGACAAATGCCCTCGGCGGTTGCTACATTGATTTTATGTCGGGAAAATACAAGATAAATCCTTTAGAACCAAAAGCGTGGAATGACGGTCAGGACGAACTTGATAAAGACGCACCGCCTGCATTTAACAAAGTTACCCGATTATCACAGCATATTGCATTTCTAAAAGACTTTTTCAGAACCTACAAGGATTTCACCGACGCACAGCTTGATACAATCGAAATCCTGCTTATGAAGCTATACGCACGATTCGGCATAACCGACACAACCGATTACAGCACAAAAAAGCCTACGGACTTTCCTGTGATGAGTGATTTTTACGACTTGTGTGAGGAAGAATATATGACCTACGACCACAAGTGAAAGTATCTTTATACAGAAGAAATTTTGCAGGAGGTTTGTCTGGGTATTCATAGTATGTGTGTAGGTTCAGAATCAAAGTATTTCAACGGTCACACCAACATTACCGACGACAGTTTTCTCTGTTTCGGAGTTAAGGGATTGCTTGATACTAATAAAAGACTCAAAGATGCAATGTTGTTCAACATTCTTTCCTATATGTCCAACAAGTTATTAGGAGAGGGTAACACCGTTGCATCAATAGACGAGCTCTATTTATTTTTATCCAATCTCACTGCAATTGAGTATATCCGCAACGCAATGAAGCGTGTCCGCAAAAAGGACTCAGCCGTGATTTTAGCCAGTCAGAACATTGAGGATTTCCTGATTCAAAATGTTAAGGAATATACCAAGCCGTTGTTCTCAATTCCGACTCATCACTTCTTATTCTTCCCCGGTAATATCAATCCTAAAGATTTTCAGGATGCACTGATGGTTGAACCGAACGAATACGATTTAATAAAATTCGGTGAGCGTGGCACCTGTCTGTATAGGTGCGGTAATGAACGCTATTTGATTCTCGTTCAGGCTCCTGAATACAAAGCCGAGATTTTTGGCAGTGCAGGGGGAAGATAGTGTTTTATTGACAGTATATTTCTTTGGGTGCTATAATCATCATAAAAATAAATTACTTTCTTGAAAAATTATAGAAGGAGAAATATACAAAATGTCAGAGTTGAAATTGCCTCATAGAGTTACGCAACATGAAATTGATAATGAGGCATGCAAAATAGTTATAAGTAAATTTGATCGTAATTGGGAAATACGAGACTTAACAGGGCGAGATTTTGGAATAGATAAAATTGTTGAAAGATTTCAAGATGGTTATGCAACTAGTGAACTTCTTTTGCTTCAAATTAAGGGCACTGAAAATGAAATTGATATCAACAATCCGCGATTTTCTCTTGATACTAAAGAATTACAATACGCTGAAATGTTTACCACTCCCTTTTTGTTAGTTTATGTTTCTATAACAAATCCTCAGCAGTGTTATTATGTTTGGTTACAAGAGTATATTCGTGTTCGTTTACAATTAGATAAACCAAACTGGAGAGAACAAGATACTAATACTATCTATTTCCCAAAGGAAAATATTCTTAATTTAAATGAACGAATGAATCATATTTTATATATTACAAAGTTTCCAAAATTTGAACATAGTTGGGTGCAATATTATTTAGCATTAGACGATATTGATTTTAATCTTCCAAATATGTTTATATATGAAAATATGACTTTTGAGGAAGTATGGTATACAATAGAGAATATTGAAGAAGCTTTAAAAAATGCATTATTATGTTCAGATAATATTCCAGATAGGCTAATCCCAAATTCATTTGATGAAACAATCTCATTAATTGAAAAGATTAAAGATACAAAAGAAAAGCCAACAAAAAATGAATATATTCGTATTATAAGTAATATAAGTGAAATAAAATCTTCAATGCAAAGCATCGCACTACGATTTGATTATGGGCATTTACGTTTTCTGTATGAAAGTGAGGGTATAGCTGATTATTAAATTTCTCGTTTATTGGAATCAATTAAGTTTAATATATTTAGCCTAAGTCAACTACTCATAACATTAGTTATGGATAGTTGGCTTTCTGCTTTTTTGAAAGAAGGTGATTTTGTGAGTGCTACCATAGGTGCGGCACTAAAGAAAATAGCAGTTGCACTGCTCACAGATAAAAAGGTAATAAAAACAATAGGTGGTGTAGTTCTCGGCATAATCATAATTGTGGTTATGCCGATTGTTGCAGTTGTTTCCTTTTTTAACGGCAGTATGGATATTGATACCGACAAACTCAAGCAGTCTATACAAGCAAACATTTCAGCAGAGCAGATGAAAAATCTACAGCTTATCAACGACACAATGACAGAGGTTGAAAATCAACTGAAAAATAAAAAGTTGTCCGACTATAACACGCAGGCAGAGGTTATCTATCTGTTCTCCTTGTCCGATAAATCAGAGGACAAGGACTTTGTAAAAAACTTCGTTTCCTGTTTCAAGAAGAATCAGTCTGATGAGGATTTGATAAAAGCCGTCAATCAGAAATTCGGAACTGATATAAAGTATGATGAGTTTCAGAAGATGATGCAGTCAATCAAGGGAGCGGAAATCAGTACAGCAGGTTTTACCGACAAGACCACGAAAAATAATCTCGACCTTGTCAAGTGGTGTGAGAACGCATACAAAAACGGCTGGGGATATGTGTACGGCGGTTACGGTCAGATCTGCACCAAGCAATATCTTGACCAACAGGCGAGTCTGTTTCCCGGCAACAACGAAGCAGGCGGTGAAATGCGACAGGTCGGAGAGAAATGGCTCGGCAAGAGAGTGTGCGATTGCATAGGCTTGATAAAATCTTATGCTTGGTACAACGCTGACAGTGGAGAAATTGTCGCAGGCTCAAACGGTTTTACGGATTGCGGAGCAAACTCCATTTGGAGCAGCGTTACTGAAAGCGGACCGATTTCAAATATGCCCGATACTCCCGGACTTGCCGTCTGGATGGACGGACATATCGGAGTGTATATCGGCAACGGAGAAGTCATCGAGGCACAAGGCACAGCCTACGGAGTTGTCAAAACTCAGCTCTCAGGGCGAGGTTGGACAAAGTGGTTGAAAATACCGAATATTAAATATGTAAATCAGAGCAACAAGAACTGACGAGGTGATTTTTTATGAAGAAAACAAGCGTAAGTATTATGTACGAAGATGAAAAACTGAATGCAGTAAAAATGTATATGGAACAGCGTGATTTAGATTTCAAGGAAGAACTTGAAAAATCTGTGGACTCTCTGTACGCTAAATATGTTCCTGCAAATGTCAGAGAGTTTATTGATATGAAAGGTTCACAGGTGAAACCACCAAAGCCTAAAAAACCAAAGATTGAAAGTGAGGAAAAGACTTGAGGTCGCAAAATTTTGGCATAGAAATAGAAATGACCGGTATCACTCGCAGTACTGCGTCGAAAGTGATTGCCGGTTATTTTCATACAGACGCAACTCATGTCGGCGGTTGCTATGACGCTTATTCTGTTCGTGACAATGACGGCAGGATGTGGAAGATTATGCGTGACGCAAGCGTTAGATGTGAAAACCGTTCGGGACAGAATGCAAGCTCTCTGTACTCGGTTGAATTTGTCACTCCGATTTGCAACTATGACGATATAGAAACGATACAGGAGTTAGTCAGAAAGCTTCGTGGCGCAGGAGCGAGAGTCAACTCAAGCTGTGGTTTGCATTGCCATATTAATGCGGCTCCGCATACCCCGAAAACACTTCGCAATATCGTAAACATTATGGCGGCGAAAGAGGATTTGCTCTACAAGGCATTAAAAGTGAATGTATCAAGAGAACATTACTGTCAAAAGATGGACACACGCTTCCTTGATGAAATCAATAACCGTCCTCCGATGTCTATGGAGCAATTCAAGTCAATGTGGTATGACGGCGAGGATTACAGCTACCGACACTATGATGACACACGCTACCATGCTTTGAATCTTCACAGCGTGTTCTACAAGGGTACGATTGAATTCCGTCTTTTTAATTCAACCTTACACGCAGGCGAGGTCAAAAGTGCTATTCAGCTTTGCCTTGCAATCAGTCATCAGGCGTTGATTCAGAAGTCTGCAAGACACGCTAAAACTGTATCGGATAATGAAAAGTACACTTTCAGAACTTGGCTTTTGAGATTAGGTTTGATAGGTGATGAGTTCAAGACAGCTCGTCATCATCTGCTGAAAAATCTTGATGGCAACATTGCGTGGAAGGATCCTTCGCAGGCTGAAAAGCAAAAGGAAAGACTTGCTCAAAAACGAGCCACAGAACTTAATAACACAAACGAAAATATAAATATCAACGAACCCGAAGTCAATCCTGCTTCAAATGATGAGCAGGAAGATACTTCGGGCTTTGTTATGAGTATGTAGAAGGGGTTTTAAAATGAAAAAGAAATTATACATTGCCTATGGCAGTAACCTTAATCTCAATCAGATGAAATATCGTTGCCCAACTGCAAAACTTGTTGGCAAAGGTACAATTGAAAATTACGAATTACAGTTCAAGGGTATGCCAAATTGTTCATACGCAACAATCGCATCTTGTATTGGCAAGTCCGTTCCCGTTGCATTGTGGGAGCTTCAGCCGAGAGATGAAAAACTGCTTGACCGCTACGAGGGTTATCCCTCCCACTATTTTAAACAAGACTTGCCAGTGAAATTGAATAGCGGTTCAGAGATAACTGCAATGGTTTACATTATGAATCTGAAACAGCAGTTCGGATTGCCAAGTGCGAGCTACTACGATACAGTGTCACAGGGTTACAAGGACTGCGGTTTTGATATGAAAGTTTTAAACGAAGCCGTAAATGACAGTGCAGAAAAGTTCTACGAAAACCTTGAACAGAATAATCTGTTTGATTTACCCGATGAAGATGAGGTCGAAGATTTTACAAATGAGATTGGCGGTATTAGTTTATGAACGAGAGAAAGAAACTGAAAAAGCAACTCGATGACAAATATATTTTCAAAATGTATTTGTCGGTAAACGAAGTTAAGAAATTACTTTCCGAAAATCCAAGGGACAAGCACGATACCCTCTTTGCTTCACTTACAGTCGGCTGTGTGAAAATCAATGCTGTTGTATTTCCGACACCCGATAAAATGCTCCTCGGATTTGATATTCTCGTAAAAGACACACCCGACAGCGAGGAATGGATCTGCTATGACACATTAAGTGATGAAATCAGGTTATCCCCTCGCAGTATTGAGCAGTCAATGTTCGATATTCTGAACCGTGAAGTCAATGAGTACGGACTGTCATATACCCAGTGTAATTTTGAAGTGATAAACGGTAAATCAATAAAAGCAGAATAACAGTGATATTCTCGCCACATTCGCCCTGTGTCGGCTTTTAAACAATAAGTCGGGAAAGTATCCGAATTCAAAGAAAAAATGAAACAGGGCTGTTTGTGGCAAGGTGTGAGAAATCGAAGTTACGGCTATTCGGGCAGTTTTTCAAGGGTAGGTATTCAAGCAGGATAAAGGCGTATTCCGTTGCAGAGCAACAGATGCCGAAACACACCGACCGGGAACGCCGTTCGGGGATTTTCAAAGGTGTTACTTATTTAAAGTTGTGTTACCGCTTGTATTCCGAACTGCCCGATTTTGCCGATTTTAAGAGGTTTTTTCTGAATACTCCAAGTGTTACCGAAAGGAAAGATGAAAAATGGACAACGACTCAAAGAGAATAGGACTGTATATAGGTAAGGATTTACTCAAAGCCTGTGACAATGCCATAGCGCAAACCAACGCAACATCACGAAGCGAATTCATTTCCAACGCAATAGAGTTTTACATTGCGTGGCTTAATTCAAAGAACATAAGTAAAGTGCTTACTCCTGCACTTGAATCCGTCATCAGTTCAAAAATTCTTGATACCGAGGATAGAATTGCAAGAGTGCTGTTCAAGCAAGGAGTTGAGCTTGCAATGCTGATGCATGTTGTTGCGGCGACCAATGAGATTACCGAAGGTCAGCTGAGAGATTTAAGAAAAATATGTGTTGATGAGGTCAAACGAAACAGCGGTAAATACAAGTTTGATGATGCGGTCAGGTTTCAGAAAGGGTAAGTTATGCCGAGAATTATTATGAAATCACCGTATATCAAACCAAATTCTAAAACTCATATCGGAAATTATATTTCATATATTGCTACTCGTGACGGAGTTGAAATGGCTGACAGCACACAAAAGTTTATGGAAGCGACTTCGGTTCAGAAAAAGATTATCAATAAATTATTGATAGATTATCCTGACTCAAAGGACTTGTATGAGTATCAGGATTATCTTGATAAGCCGAACAGAGGTAATGCAGATGAATTGATTTTGCGGATTGCCGAAGCTCACGCTGAACTATTCGGCGACCGAGAAAAATATATAAGCTACATTGCACAGCGACCGAGGGTTGAGAAAATATCTTCACACGGCTTATTTACCGATGGCGGTGTGCCGATAGCTTTATCTGATGTGCAGAAAGAGGTTGCAGAAAGCAAGAGTAATGTGTGGACGCATATCATTTCTCTAAAGCGAGAAGATGCGGAACGGCTGGGCTACAACAATGCAAAAGCTTGGATGAATCTAATTCGTTCACAGCGAAATATGATAGCGGAGAATATGAAAATCGCTCCCGAAAATTTCCGATGGTATGCGGCATTTCATAACGAGGGACATCATCCTCACATTCATATGATTGCATATTCTACAAAACCGAACGAAGCGTACCTGACGGAAAAGGGCATTGAAAATATCAAGTCAAATCTTGCAAAGGTAATCTTCCGTCAGGACTTGATAAGTATTTATCAGAAGCAAACCGAACATAGAGATAGGCTCCGTGCTGAGGCTCGTGACATAGTAGAGAATTTGGTTTCAAAGATTAACTCTGAAATATATATCAGCGCGTCAATTCAGCATAAGCTGTTAGAGCTTGCCGACAGACTTTCAAAAACGAAAGGTAAAAAGGTTTACGGCTATCCGAAACCTGATGTAAAAGCACTTGTGGATTCTATTGTTGATGAGCTTGCCAATGACAGCAGAATTAAAAAGTTGTATGACCTTTGGTATAAGCAAAAAGAAAATACAATCCGCACCTACACGGATGAAATGCCTGACAGGATTCCGCTTGCTAAAAACAAGGAGTTCAAGTCAATCAAGAATGCAATAATCAAGGAAGCGTTGAAACTAAATCTCACTGAAGATGTGGTTGAGAAAAGCGAAAATTCGGACAATGAATCTGTTACAAAACCCTTTGAATATGAAGAAAACACCTCTGCCGAATCAGTCTTTGATTCAGACAGAGGTGTTCTTTATCCTCAGCATTATTCAATTAAAACAAGCCGAAACAGCGTTGCAGTTTCTTCTCTTTATCTCCTTCGCTACCTCTGCAATATGATTCAAAGTAGGCTCCGCTTTGAAGAAAACAGAAAGCTCAAAGGACGGATAAAAAGTTGCAACAGAAGATTAATGATAAGAAACGAGATCAGGGATTGCATTTTTAGTCATAAATAAATGGTTTCATTGTAATTGTTGTGCTCCCAAGCGTTATGGCATTATCAACAGTATCTTCGTATTCTAAAATTGAAAGTAGAAGTGTTTTTGCTTCGACATTATGATGTGAAAATTTTAGTATTAAATGAAGATATTTTGAAGAAGTTTTAGCAATCTTCTTTGAAATATTTTCCTTGTCATCTTTTATGATTTTTACTTTAAAGTTTGAACTGCAATTTATAATTCTTTCAATTTCATCAGAAATACCATTATCACTAAGTATGAAGCGACCAAATAAATCTAAAGAGCCCGATGTAAATAATATAGAATATGGAATGTTAAACTTATGTGTATGTATATATGAATAGTGTCCTGAATTTGTATAAGTTTGGATTATTTCCTTAAGATAATCTTTGCTAAAATTAATTCCTGTTATTTCACGAATGTCCTTTATGATTTTATAAGTGTTATTTTTTATTAATGAAAGCAAATTCGAATTGTAAATTTCATTCTCTCTAATTTTTTTGCATGAAAAAGAATTAGTCTTGTGTAAAGGACAAGACAAGTACTTCAATTGATTATGTGCGGATAAATCTTTGATATCTTTGCCAGTATGCCTAGCATGAGTGTTACGTTTTTTTGTTATTTGTTCCTCGTATTCTTGTCCGAATAAATTTATGATTTGAATCGGGTTTCCGCACTCTGGGCATATTGCATAGTGTTTTTCTTTCCCTTTGGAATCTTTCTGAAAATACGGCTCTTTTTTATGAGTAGCATCAACAAAGTTATCTATTGTAATTTCAAAAGGTCCCTTGATAAGTGTGCTAAAAACATCCATAAACATTCACCTCTGATATTCTAAATCCATTACTATCATATTATCTTATTTTTGAAAAATCAATAGGCAATTTAGCATAAATCGTACTCAGGAACAACTGCACCCAAACACTGACAGGTGCCTCTTGTCACAGTGATAAGAGAAAGAACTAACCCACTATAAGATATTACAGCAGAAAAGAAAAATATATACAAGGAAGTGATTAAAATATCAACCTACATTTATTTTACAAAAGAACAAAGAGAACAGGCAAGGCGAACAGACCTTGCAAATTTTTTAATCAGTCAGGGCGAGAAAGTTAAGAAATCAGGTTCTGAATACGAATGGCTTGACGGTTCGCAAAAGGTCACAATCAGAGGTCATCTCTGGTATCATCAGTACGAACAAAAAGGTGGTGATGCGATTGATTTCATTCGCAAATTTTACAACAAGGACTATGCCGAAGCGGTTCAAATGCTTTTGAGTAACTATGGCGGTCAAATAGTAAATTTGCAGACCACAGAACGAGAGCAAAAGTCATTTATACTACCACCAAGGAATGACAGGATGAGCAGAGTTTTTTCTTATCTGCTGTTGACTCGTGAAATTGATAAAGATGTGCTTTTTGAGTTTGTGCGGAAGAAAATGATTTATGAATCTGCCGATTTTCACAACGCAGTATTTGTCGGCTATGATTCAAACGGTAAGCCTCGTCACGCACATAAGAGAGGAACGGTGACGAGTAATCCGTATAAAGGAAATGTTGCAGGCAGTCAGCTCGAGTACAGCTTTCACTTTAACGGCACAAGCGACAAGATATTTTTATTCGAAGCACCGATTGATATGCTTTCCTACATTTCAATGCACAAGGAAAATTGGAAAGAACACAGCTATGCGGCATCCTGCTCCATTTCGGACAGGGTGCTTTTTCAATGTCTGAAAGACAATCTGAATATCAAAAATGTTTTTCTTTGCTTTGACAATGACGAAGCAGGACAGACAGCAAACAAACGCATAGCCGAAAAATTAAACTCAATGAATATCAAAAGCAAAATCCTCATTCCTATCCATAAAGACTGGAATGAGGATATTTTAAACGGTGAAAGGACTGATGAAATATGCCGTCAAGTGTTATAACTCTGATTATTGTTGCAGGCTCAATGTTTGCCTTGTTCATAATAATTTCTACGGTCGGCAATTACTATTCACTCAACCGTATAAAGAATAAGACAGTCGGTCAAGGTCAGCACGGCACGGCTCGTTGGGCGACCAAAAAGGAAGTCAAAAAAACATACAAACAAATTGATTTTAAACCAAATGAATGGCGTACAATTCCCGACAGCAGACCAAAGGAGCAAGGTATAGTTGTCGGTTGCAAGAATAGAAAAAATGGCACAACAGCAATGGTTGACACAGGCGATGTCCACGCCCTGATGATTGGTGCGGCAGGCGTCGGCAAGACCGCATATTGGCTTTACCCGTGCATTGAGTATGCCTGCGCTACTGGTATGTCATTTTTGTCAACCGACACAAAGGGTGATGTAGTTCGGAATTATGGAACGATTGCAGAAAAGTATTACGGCTACAAAATTTCAGTAATAGATTTGCGTAACCCAACACGCTCTCACGGCAACAATCTCCTGCATCTTGTGAATAAGTATATGGACTTATACAAAGCTGAACACGAACAGCTTGTTTACAAGGCAAGAGCAGAAAAGTATGCAAAAATCATTTCAAAAACAATTATCCTATCAGGAATGGACTCGGCTTCATTCGGACAGAACGCTTACTTTTATGATGCGGCAGAGGGACTTTTAACAGCAACTATTCTGCTTGTTTCGGAATTCTGCGAACACGAAGAACGGCATATTGTTTCGGTATTCAAAATCATTCAGGAGTTACTTGCTCCGACCAACAAGAAAGGCAAAAATCAGTTTCAACTTTTAATGGACTATCTTCCCGACGACCACAAGGCAAAATGGTTTGCAGGGGCGGCTCTCAACACAGCCGAGCAGAGTATGTCAAGCGTTATGAGTACGGCATTGTCAAGGCTCAACGCTTTTCTTGACAGTGAGCTTGAACAGCTTTTGTGTTTTGATACAGAAATAGACGCTGAAAAATTCTGCAATGAAAAGTGTGCAATCTTCATTGTAATGCCGGAGGAAAATCCCAACACTTTCTTTATGGTTTCGCTTATAATCCAACAGCTCTACCGTGAAATACTTTCAGTTGCAGATGAAAACGGCGGTGTACTGAAAAACCGCTGTGTGTTCTTTTGTGATGAATGGGGCACTTTGCCGAAGATTAATTCGGCAGAGATGATGTTCTCTGCCTCCCGTTCAAGGCGGTTACAGATAGTGCCAATAATTCAATCCTTCGCACAACTTGAGAAAAATTACGGCAAAGAGGGTGCTGATGTTATCATAGATAACACACAGCTGACCATTTTCGGCGGCTTTGCTCCAAACAGCACAAGTGCGGAAGTCCTATCAAAAGCACTTGGCAGTCGTACCGTTATGAGTGGTTCTGTAAGCAGGAACAAAAATGATCCGTCGCAATCCTTGCAGATGATAGAAAGACCTTTGATGACTCCCGATGAGTTGAAGTCACTTCCAAAAGGCACATTTGTTGTTATGAAAACAGGCTTTTATCCTATGAAAGTAAAGCTAAAGCTTTTCTTTAAATGGGGCATCGAATTTGAAGAAAAGTATGAAGTAGCGGAAAACGGCAACCGTGAAGTCCACTATGCTAACCGCTCGGAGTTGTTCAACAACATAATCCAAACATACTCTCCTCAATATCTTGAACAGCCAGTAAATGATTCGGATTTTGATGAAGCAAGCAGTGAGAAAAAGAAGAAAAATGAAAACCTAAAGACCTCGCCAGATACAGAACAGACCGAGAGTGAAGATACTATTAATTCAGAACAGCAAAATGATCCAACAGAAGAACCTGAAAATTCAAGCGTTGAACAGAGCGCAGACAAGCAAAGAAAAGTAGTCATAAGAACCGAACGACCGTCACAGGAGGTGCAGAAGAATGAGTAGATTAACTTATCTCTATCAAATGGACTTGCCTCACCGAGCCGTTGCCGTATATACCTACACCTCCACGACCGAGTAAATAAAAATGGCGAATGCTGGCCCTCTGTAAAAACAATAGCAGGCGACATAAAGCTGTCGCCTGCTACAGTAAGAAGGGCAATTAAGGATTTAAGAAAAGCCAAATTGCTAGTAACCAAGCAAAGATACAGAGATAACGGCGGTAATAGCTCGTTAACTTATAAAATTTATAGTAAAAACTTAAACAATTAATTATCTAAGCGTATATTGAAAAACATTTTAATATTTGTTAGAATTAAAATGGTGGTGAGGATATGTTAAATATATCTATTGTTGATGACGAAACTATTTTTATTAACAATTTGATTAATAAAATTTCAGAATTTTGTGAAAAGATGGAGATGGAATGCACGATTGATAAATATTCAAATGGATATGATTTACTTGAAAACTATAAAAAGTATCATATCATTTTTCTTGATATTGATATGCCTATGATAAACGGAATAAAAGTATGTGAAAAGATCAATAAAAACAAAGGTGTAGCAGATATACCATACATTATTTTTCTTACAAGCAAGGATAATATGGTTTTTAAGGCACTAAAGCAAAAACCATATACATTTTTACGAAAATCTGAATTATACGATAATGTATTTGATTGTATAAGTCTTATTTTTAGTAAATTAAAAAATATAAGTAATGACTATATTATAAAAAGTGGGAGAGATTTTATTCTTTTGAATTTGGATGACATTTTATATCTTGAAAAAGAAAAAAATTATGTTTTCTTTTACTCCGAGCAGTTGGCATACAAAGAACGAAGTACAATGGATGAAAAGTATGAAGATTTAAACAACAAAGGTTTTATTCGAATTCATATTGGTTGTATTGTGAATGCAAAACATATTTCAACTTTTGAAACGAACAGGGTGCTCCTAGACTGTGGAAAGGAATTTATTATTAGCAAAAAATATAAAGATATTGCAAAGAAAAATTATTATGATTGGTTGGTGAAAGAGTATGCTTGATGTTTTTGTTGAAATAGTGACTGATTTATTTCAGCCGCTGATGTTTTGTGGATTTTTATATCTATTTATGGAGAAACCCGATAACAGAAAAAGAAATGTAATTTGCTTTTTACTGTTCAGTACAGTAATGTTTGGCATTTTGTTGTATTCATCTCTTGTAGGATACTATATGATAATAAATGATTTAATGTTTTTGGCAGTACTGGAAATTTACTCCCTATTATGTTTACGTGGCAATATTTTTAGCAGAATATTTATGCCTTTGATTGCCTTTTTGATTAACACAGTGATAAGTTTTGCTTTCAGTTATTTTGTAAGCTTTTTTACAGGATATACACACTACGAATTGGTAACTGAACCTACGATTTACAGATATACTTGTATAGTGGTTATCAATTTGACTGATGTATTAGTTTTTTCAATGCTTGTAAAATTTAGAAATCATAAAGTCAATTTAAGAAAAATAACAGATGTTATAGCTTTTATTATCCTTCCTGTTATAGTTTTGTTAATCGTTTACTGCACTTTTTACATTATGGTAATCACGAAATATGAGGCTAATATAATGGTGTATCTTTCTGTAATATGCCTGTGTATGATTACTGTTACTGCAATAGTATGGTATGCGGTATCAAGAATAAGCAGGGAAAATGAAGCAAGTACAAAACTTTTGCTTATGGAACAGCAAATCGATCTTTATGAACATAACATTTTACAAAGCAATGTGCAAATTGAAAAAATTTCAAGGATAAAACATGATATGAAAAATAATCTTTTGTGCATTGATAATCTTATTTCAAACAAGAAATATCAAGATGCCCAAAAGATTTGTGGTGAGGTTTCTAAAAATCTGAAAGCTATTTATACCCCTATAGACACAAAAAATCCTTTGCTTAATGCGGTAATAAATGTTGAGCAAGAAAAAGCAGTTGCTTTGAATATTAATTTTAGTATTCAAATTGCCGATGAAATGATTGAATTTTCTGAAAACAGCGATATTGTGTCAATTATTGGAAATATGTGTGATAACGCAATAGAGTATTTAATAAAAATTGATAAGATAAATCGAAAAATGTGGCTTAAAATATATATACACGGTAATCATTATATAGTTGACTGTGTTAATAAAGTAGAAAAATCTATTTTAAATGAGAATCCAAATCTATTGACAAGTAAGACTAACGAAAATCATGGTAAGGGTATAGATATATTAAAATCTGTTGCAAAAAAATATGATGGAGAGGTGAACTTTTTTGAAAAAGATGGGTACTTTCATTCAATGATAATTTTAAAGAAACAAAATTTACCAAAAAACAAGTAATATTTACCACATTACACAAAAATAAATAAAAACTGCTATATTTAAATAAAGAATATGTTGAGGCTTATGAGTTATGTTACATTCTTTATCTAGAAATATAGCAGTTTTTTTATTTGATGACAATGATAAATTTCCTTTAGAAGTATATATCTATGGCATTGAGATATGCCTTTCATCATTAATAGGAATAATAGCTATTTTAATAATTAGTTTTATGATCGGACGCTTTTTTGAAGGCATACTTTATATTATAATGTTATTTATTATCCGTTCGTGTACAGGTGGATATCATGCACAAACATATTTTAAGTGTAATTTAATTTATATTTTTTCTTATTTGTGTACTATAAAATTTTACAATTTTCTTTCTAAGCAATATTTAATAACTATTTTTGTTTAATAATAATGATTATATCTATAATCATTATTTGGTTGTATGCACCTGTAGAAAATGTAAATAAAAAAATTAATGAAAAGAGTAAAAAAAAGTTTAAAAGACTTTCAATTATAGAAATAGTGTTAAGTTCATTTGTTGCAATTTTGATTTTATGTATGTTTCATTTTTATCAGGCACTGGTAATATTTCCTACTTTTTTTGTAATAGATATATCAGTTCTTGTTGAAGTAATTTTATCAAAAAGGAGAAATAAAAAATGAAGAAATCAATGAAAATGGCAAAAAAAATTATTGGTTTTTTTGCTGTTAAATCAGCTAAGTTTGCTAGTGGGGCAGCATCATTATGTGGCTTTTGCCAGCCCAAAGAACCTGAGTTACTCAGAAACTATTTTATAAAGAATAAGAAATCATATAAAGAATGAAATTCTTATAACTTAGAAATTTTATTAAAATATCATTTTGAGGAGGAAGAAAGAAAATGCAAAAAATAAAAGGTATAAAAACTATTGTATCATGTGCATTAGCTGTAGGTTTGTGCGGATCAAGCTTTGTACAAATGGTATCGGCAGAAACAATTTTACCGGACAGCGGAATTTACATTGACAAAACGCTGTTGGAAAAGCTTAGCAGTATGTCTGACGAGGAGAAATAAAAATGAAATTCAAATCTTTTAACGCACATTCTGTTGCAAAGTTAGTTATGATTGCGGCAAAAGAGGCTTCAGGAACGGCTTCCTGGTATGGTAGTGGTCAGCCAAAAGAGCCTGAAGTGCTTAAAGCCTATTTTTCTAATGTAAAAGATATTGAAAAACTAGACAAGCAATAGAAGATGATACGAGAAATCCAATTATCAGATGATACTTTCTGCTATATGGATTACAGCAATTGGCATTTGTATATCTTATGTTTTATTCATTTGTGCAGATGTCGAAAGTTCATACATAAAAATATAAAACTAAAAATAATTGTATTTTTGTAGCTATGGGATTTATGTAACATACTTTTAGTAGTTGCATATTTAATTTCGGTACAATATTTGTTAATGTTTTAGTTGCATTTGTGTTCTATGTTATCAAAAAGGAGGGAAGCGTGAATTGAAATTGAATCACATATTCCAACTCAAAATATTAAACTAATTAAAAAAAGAAAGAGGTAATGATAATGAAATTTAAAAAGGCAATTTCTGTGTTTTTAGCTGTGATTGCAGTTGCATCAACATGTATTGTTACAGCTTCAGCAAAGACTGCAAGAACAAATACATATTATGTATATCAAGAAATGTCATATGGTGAACTTACATTGACGAGTAAAACACTTGTTTCGTTAACGTATTGCGAACTTGCAAGAGCGGGTAAGATAGTTAAGGCAAACTATGTTGCTACTGCAAATGGAAAGTTAACAAGTCTTAGTGCACAAGCAGGTGGAAATTATAACACTAATAGTTTCAATCGTTGTACCGATTCCAGTTCAAACTATGCTGAAACATCTGTATCAGCACAGAACGGGGTTTCTTTGAAAAGTGCTAAAAGTTATCATAAAGTACGCATTAGTTCTTATGTAACATGGGATAGTGCGCAGTGTGAAGGTAATACCAATGGATATGATATTCCTTATATAGTTCTATAATAAAGCAAATATTCATCAAAGAGTTATGTCGGTATGGTTTGTTTTTAACATTCTGATATTGCATAACTCTTTAATTGTTTTTGGAGGATACAGTAAATGAAAAAATTATTAAGTGCGTTACTAATTGCTTTATTGTTGCCGACTATGATGTTGATGTCTGCATGTAATGACGCAAGCAAAACTTCAGATGATAAATTATCATTTGACTACACAACAAATTTTCAATATTATTACAGTAACTTGAACGGAATAAATTTTCCTGTGACAAAATCAGAAAAAGGGTACTATGTGTTTTTGCCTAATAATTACCTTTACTATATTGACCGTGAATCACAGGCGGCAACACCGCTATGTAACAAGCCTAATTGTTCGCATAACAGTGTTGATTGTAATGCATACTTTAATTTATTTGTAAATGCATCAGGAGAATCAGCTAATGTTGTGCAATATTATGACGGTAATTTATATATTGTTGTAAAAGATGAAGATGCTATGGGTAATTTTCTCGGAAATATATTGTACAAAGTTACACCCGATGGATCAACAAGGGAAAAACTGATTGAATTTAAAGACGGCATTTCGCATTGGCTGATTCATAAAGGTTATTTTTATTTCTCACAGGATAAGTTTGCCGATGATATTGATTCGTACTCAGTTTATGACAGCTTTTCGATAAAAAGATATAAAATAAATAACATTAAATCTAAGCCGGAGGAAATCTTTAACAGCAAAAATTACAGTGATAATCTTAGAGGTACTTTCCAATTTACCGCATATGATGACTATATTTATGTGCCGGTTCTTCCTATTTCAGAAGATGAAATTAAAAAGCAGGAAGAAAGCGGAAAGGTAACAGTTTCTACGTATCAGGAATTTTATTCGATTAATATCAATACGATAAAAATAAACCAAATTAGAAATGATGAAGGTGATGTTTGCTCGCCGTTTTTCTATAATGGACAGCTAACATATCTCATTGATAATTCGGATACTAACGGTAAGTTTAAATATTTTACAAGTGAACTCGACGGAAGCAATCCCAAACTTTTAACGGAAATGAATTACGGCGATAATTTGTTTGCAAATGAATCACAGCTGTATTTACAGAACTTTAGTGAAGATACAGATGAAAACGCAGCAACTGAAAGTGACGGAGATAATGTTAAGTCTCTTGACGCTTCATTTAATGAAAAAAGTTCGTTTTTAATACCTTTTGAATGTTCAGTGTTAAACATTCCCCAGGATTCAGATTGCTTCATATTTGTTCAACAGGTGGATAATATGAATTGCGAGATTTATTTTGTTGATAAGTCAAAAACAGAATCTTTGTCAGGACAAACAGTGGAATATAAAACATTATTAAGTTCCGTGAATGTCGAGGGTGAAAATAGTAACGCATTAAGCCAAATAGATGAGAATGAAAAAATTGATACTAATGATAATGAATTGAAAAATGTTTTTGAAAATACACAAAATAAGTTGTATAAGATTTCAACATCATATGACAAAACACTTTCTGATGAAGTCAATAGCGGCTTTTCAGTAACTTTATCTTGGGCGGGTGACGGAGGTAATTATACTGGAAATTTTCAAATATTGAAATTTAAAACCGCAGCTAATGCCGAAAAATTCGTTAAAGAAAATCCTCTTTCTTTTGTAAATGGTCAATATGTAGCTTTTGTATCTGTTGATAAAATTCCCGTAGAAATTAAAGATATGTTAGTTTCTATTATAAGAAATGAACCTATTTCGCCAATTAACAGCACTGATTTTGGCGGAGAAATCTACTCATTTAATTAAGGTTGTAATAATATGAAATTGATTATGTTCGAGATTTACAAACTGTTCAGCAAAAAACTGCTTTTAATATGCCTTGTTTTGTTTTTTACTGCAAATTCAATATTCTTGGTTTACACTCAATCAAATAATCTTGAAGTAAAAACAGTACATACTAATTTATCTGATTATGAGAATATAATATCTAAATATTCAGATTATGTGCCGACTGAAGCAGAACGACAACTTGAAAGCGAATTAAAAACAGTTGAAATCGCTCTTCAATTTGACAGAACGGCAGATAACAGCAACGGCGATGATCTAAAAAATCTTGGGCGAATTACCGAACAATATAAGGCGGAGAACCCGGAGGAATACAAAAAGGCGCGGGCGTTACATTATACAAAACAAGAGCTTCTTGATAAACAAACCTATCTTTCAAATTTGGTAAATCAATGCAAGTCTTTAGTTGATTATAGCTCTTTTATAGGCGATATGGATGAGCGCGCGCAGATGCAGACAAAGTTCTCGGTTTTTGCGGAAGAAGGTTCGTTTTCATACAACAACATATTAAAAACCGCCGAGGATTTTAAAGATGTTAATAATACAAAGCTTAAAATCGGAAACAATTTTGCCGTAGAAAATTCAACAACATTTGTTCTGACCGATTTGCTCGTATTTGCGCTTGTATTTTTAATGTGCATCTATATTTTTACATTGGAAAGGGACAAGGAATTATACGGGCTTATCAGAACCGCAAAATACGGACGTATGCCGCTTATTATTTCAAAATTATTCGTCCTTATCTTTTTTACGATTTTAATATGCGCAGTATATTATTCTTCAAATATTGCACTCTGCGGATTGTACAGCGGCTTCGGCGATATGACAAGGAATATTCAGTCCTGCGAGCTTTTTATGAATTGTAATTTAAATCTGCAAATTTGGCAATATCTTGTTTTGTGGGGTTTATCAAAAATAATCACGATGTGCGTGCTTGCCCTTTTTATCGCGCTTATATTTGTTTTAGTAAAAAATACGGGAATGGTTTTTGTCGTTACCGCATTTTGGGTTTTCATTGAAGGAGTTCTTTATCTTGCAATAGGAAGCAACTCTCCCCTAAATCAGCTTAAGTATATAAACTTTTTATACTTTTTAAGCGGAAATAATATTTTCGGAAATTATCTTAATATCAATATTTTTTCACATACTGTAAATATTACCCTGATTTACGTTATAGCTATGATATTGATCGCTATTGCTTCCGTAACGGTAATTTGCATGTCTTTTGTAAAATCCGCGCAAATAACGACAAACAATATATTTACGCCAATGCTTGAAAAATTCAGACGAAGATTTTATAAAATTCAAGGCGGCGTTTCAATATTCAAAGGCGAATGTTTTAAGCACTACAAAGGCTCAATGGCAATAATAGCGATTATTCTGCTTGTTTTTGTCGCCTACGGTAATGCTACTGATGATATTTCGGTTGTGTACAGTTCGGCTCAGGAAAGCGCATACAGCGCGTATATTGATAAGCTTGAGGGCGAGCTTACGCAGGAAAAAGAAGATTATTTGCGGCGACAGCAGGATTATTTTGACGGACTGAATGAAGAGCTTAACACCATTTCAACTGATATGTCCTTATCGGCTGAAGAAAAAGAAATAAAGATAACGGCTATAGATTCGATTTTGAAAACCAAGGGCGCCGCCTTTGAGGAGATTTCAAATCAAGCCTCGTACATAAAAGAGGTCGGAGAGCGTTATCATATTACTCCCATATTCATTAACTATATTGTTTATAAAAGACTTGCCCAAAATCCGTCAAGAGAATGGCAGTATTTTACATTGCTTATGGCAGTAATAATATTTATATCGTCCGATATATTTGCATATGAGCATAAAAAGCATATGATTGATCTAATTCGCTGCACAAAAAAGGGCAAGCTGAGGCTTGTACTTTCAAAAGTAATGACACTTTCGCTTACCACGCTTATATCATATACTTTAATTTATTTACCTTATTATATAAATTTTATAAAAACCTTCGGAACAGAGTCGTTAAACACTCCTGTTGTATTTATGCAGGACTTTGCAAATATTGGCAGTACAATTTCCATAAACAGTATGATTTTTATTACGGCGGCAGGGTTGCTATGCTTTCTCAAGTATTAAAGAATAATATATTGTCTATGATTGTCGGGGCGGTGATAGTATTATTTCCGTGCCTGTTATGTATGAATTTGACCGATATAAGATTATACACAAGCTTTCAAAAAGGCAGTTGGATGTGGCTTGTCCCGAGTTTGATAGTATTATGCGTATTCCTGCTGATGATTTGTTTAACTATAATTGCATTTAACTTTTCTAATATTGAATTTAAAGCTATGAGAAGGTGTAAAAATGAGGCTTGAAATAAAAAATTTATGTAAAACATATAAAAAAGGTGTAGTTAAGGCACTTGATGATTTCAGTGTGACCTTAACGCCGGGCGTTTATGGCTTGCTCGGACCAAACGGCGCAGGCAAAAGCACCCTTATGAATATCATCACCGACAACTTGAACGCCGACAGCGGAGAAGTTCTCTATGACGGCGAGGAAATTAAAAAACTCGGCAAAGACTACAGAACAGTTCTCGGCTACATGCCACAGCAACAGGGCTTGTACGATGACTTTACGCTCAACCGATTTTTGTGGTATATGGCGGCTTTAAAGGGATTGAAGAAAAAAGAGGCAAAGGTAAAAATCACTTCACTTCTTGAAACCGTCAATCTTAAAGAGTCGGCACATAAAAAATTGGGCTTATTCTCCGGTGGTATGAAGCAGAGAGCCTTAATTGCACAAGCCCTTTTAAATGATCCCGAAATCTTAATTCTCGACGAGCCGACAGCAGGGCTTGACCCGAAAGAGAGGATAAGAATCCGCAACTTTATAAGCGAAATTGCGGAGGATAAAATAGTATTGATTTCAACCCACGTTGTGTCGGACATTGAGTTTATTGCAAAGGAGATTATATTACTCAAAAGCGGTCAGCTTGTGTCGCATGATACCTGTACCAACCTTACAAAAGAAATTGAAAATAAGGTATTTGAAGTCGAAATTAATAAGGAAGAACTTAAATATTTTCAAGATAATTACCGTGTGTCAAATCTCTATCATAACGACGAAAAAATCATTGTAAGATTAGTAACTGATATCCCACCTGAAAACTATAAAATACAATCCGTAAAAGCAACCCTTGAGGATTTGTATCTGTATGTGTTTGAGAAAGGGAAATAACAAAAACAGAAAAAATAAGAAGATATTTAATATGTGCTTGTTAAATGCCGACAGGTTTTAGCTTTTAATGCTATTACCTGTCGGCATTTTTATGCTCTTTTTTACATTGAAAGCAGAAAGGACTTTATTGTTATACAAGAGCAGGAGTCCTCCAGTCAATTTGATTTTTTAAATTCAGATTGATTGGAGGACAAAATATGGACAACAAACGTCCCAAAAGAAGAAAGGATAAGTATAATCCTTACACATTACATACAGAAAAGGGAAAGTACTATATCTCATTTACAGATGCTAATAATTGTATTCAAAAAGTTTTAATATCTAAGAAAATATTTGATAGTTTTAATAAATTTGAGCTTGAAGATATTTCTTGGATGAATGAATACGACAGGCATTATGAACACTCTGAAATATACGAAAGCACATTACACGAAAGAGGCGCTATAAATGTTGAATGTATGGAAGAATACTTGGATAATACTCAGGATATGGAAAATTTGCACATGGCGATAAAAAATTTGCCGGAAGTGCAGAAACGCAGACTGAAAAAGTATTATTTTGAAGAAAAAACTTTTGACGAAATAGCGTTTGAAGAAGGCTGTACTTATCAAAGTATCACCGATGCGCCCATGTATGCAGAAGCAACGCTCTG
>ERZ791854.116-NODE-116-length-74142-cov-4.32679_pt1 | contig 74142 bp, 87 predicted proteins | sample MGYA00510286_ERZ791854 | MGnify/ENA primary metagenome ERZ791854 (study PRJEB30046, sample SAMN00715267) | human gut metagenome | study: EMG produced TPA metagenomics assembly of the A metagenome-wide association study of gut microbiota in type 2...
ATGCTAATGGAAACTGCAATGTTTACAGGTCATATTGAATGCTACACCCATAAACCTTAGAAGTTTCCATTAACACGTTAATGCTAATGGAAACTGCAATGTTTACAGGTCATATTGAATGCTACACCCATAAACTAGCTCATTCAATACCTGCTTCTCTCTTATCTATGCTTTTATCTCTTTGATTTCAGGTTCCTCTCCACGATACTGGTTCGCAAATGCTCTCAAGTACATCCACTGCTTGTAAGAACACTCTCCTTTACGCTTAACACTCTTTAACACCTTGTTAATAAAAGGAGGAAGAAGCCCTTCATCTACTTTAGCAAGTATATCAACTGCTCTCTTAATCTCAGGCTCGTCACCTAAAGTTTTCTTCCAGTTGTCAGAATCACTTAATGATCTTGACTGCTTGTAAATGTTATTTATATTATTATTGAAGCTATCCTTTGTCTCTGCTTTAGGCTCAGTTTTCTCTACTTTACTTGCTTGGCTTTCTTCTGCCTTGCTACTTGCTTGGCTTTCTTCTGCTCTGTCTTTCTTAAGCAGCAACTCACAACTATAATTGATGTTTGAAAAGTCATTCATCCAATATTGTGTGTGTTGATCCCACTCAATAAATGTTGGTTCGCTCATTGGGTAGAAGGTATCAACTGTAGAGTATGTCCAACCATATAAACCTAGTAAACCACACACCTCTATGGCAGCTATAGCAGCACTTGTTCGAGATAACTCTATTGCATCTGAATCCTCAGCATTGTAACCATTAGCTGCCCAGATTTTAAATGTATTAAGCTCTAATTTTCTCAGTAAGCTAATTGCTTTCTCAGAGTTGTGATTTGCTTCAACTGCAAATGACATTTTTGCAAGGTCACTACCAATCCGTATAAACCTGTTAAGCTGGTCTACACTGTAGCATAGATACCTAAATGAAGCCATTGCTTTTATGCTTGATGCTTTATCATGAGTGTAATACAGCTCTTTCTTTAAAAGATCTAAGCCATTTCGAGATATAAATGATCTAATATCATCATTCCGCAAGGATGAAATAACTTCATAAGTCTTTTTAGGTCCATATAAGTACTCATAACAAGCCATCTTTGCCAGTATAGAGAAGATGTTCTCTCCAGAGTCAACAACCCCCATAAACCTCTCGGAATAACTTGAAGCTTCATCAAGTAACATTTTTAAGCATGCCTGAAATTGAGCAGCATCTTTAATGTTTAGTGACTTACTCTCAAAAGCATTACCATAAAGTTTTAAGTTCTTGAAGTCCATTCCACCTGTTATCTCTTTGAAGTAACTACTCTCTCGTGCTTCACTAATAAACTCCCTCACGATACTCTTAAACTCACTGTCAGATATATCAGCCACAAACTCAATATATGCTTTACGGTCACTTCTTAACAGCTTATTAGTATTTGTTATAAGTGAGTTATACATTGGATAGCCATCTAAGCACTTGAAGACACTCTTATCTGTAGATGCATATCTTGATATGCCATACATGAACATACTGATTATTGAACTTGCAGTGTCCTCTCCCTTATGCTTCTCTTTCAAGTTTCTCATTGCTTCTCCAACAATCCAAGCAAATGTTCTCGATAGCCTACCTAAGCCACTATCCTCTCCACGTGTAGCAGTATAACACTCTTTAAGCTCATTGTATAAATCTCTGCTAACATCCTCTAAATACTTATATGTGATGTTCATGCTAAGCTTTAAGTACTCACACATTAAGCAGAACTCTCTTGCAAGGTCATCTTTCACTGTACAGTTAAACCTTCTAAGATATCTCTGTCTAGCAGCATAATAACTTCTAGCTGAAGCATCAAACCTACCTTTACCACGCTCTCCTATCTTGTTAAATGGGTCATATCCATAACAACCTTCTAAACCAGGCTCTACTAACATCACAGCAAAAGCCTGTAAATCTCTGTCAGATCCACCAACTAATGTCTTGTACACTATGTCCCTAAGCTCTGTATTATGAAAAGCCAACCCATAGAGGTTTGAAGCCACCATATAAGTAGCAAGTGTATCATGTGTAGTATTAGAAGCCGGAGAGAATCCAGCATATCTGTAAGCCTCCTGTCTACATAATGCTAAGAAACTAGCAGGAAATGGTAAACCGGACTTCATAAAAGCATATCCAAACTTAGTTAAGTTCTGTCCAAACATCACTAAAGCATCAGGATAATTTGTAAAGATTCCTCTCATTGTCTTAAGCTCATTTATTTTAGCTTTAAGAAGTTCAGGGTCTCCTACTTCATGTACAGCAAGCTCAATCTCTTCCTTCATTGTATCAGATACTTTCTGAAGTGTAGCCATTGACTTAGGGCTAATATCAAAGAAATCAGCTGCACAAGTAGAACCAAACTTGATCTGATAAATATTTCCCTGTTCATCTATACCTTTAGCAAAGTGAACCATCTGAAGTTTATGCCCTAAAGTACAATAATCAAAGCCTTGCTTGTTGATTAGACGAGCCGGTAAACTCTTTTCATAAGTCCATCTGATGCCTTTTCCTCTTAACTCTGCTAACTGAGCTACTTTCTTAGGGTTAGACTGTAATTCTGCACGTCCACCCTCAGATAAACTCTTGAATGTCTCAGATGTCCACCAAGTATAATAACTCTCTAAAGCATATCTCTGCTCTTTTGTAAGCTGGTAGAAGCTATCATTATAGTCAATCTCATTTCTAACTATTGCATTGTTCATATTAACAGTGCTACTATATTTAACCTTGTCGGAGTTCTTATCATACAAGTCAGATGACTTAATACGCCCTATACGCTCTGCTGTATTTTTCAATCTTACCTGTTTAAACTCACCATTTATAGCTGCTAACTGAGCAATTCCCATGTCAGTAACTATTTTAGCATTTGTCAACCCACTAATCTTATTGGTTCTTAATGCCTCTATAATTTCATCATCACGCAACTTCAAGGCTTTTCCTGCATAGTTCAATACCCTGTAGCCTACATCTCCAATTTTGTAAGCTATTGTTACTTTAGAACCAGCTAATAACCTACCATCAAGGTCTACAACCGGTAAACTTAAAAGCTCTCCCTGACTTCCATAAAGTTTACCTTTTACTACTATCATGTTCTCAACTTCCATTCCCTGCTCTATTGCATCTATAATGTTACGAGTAGGAATGTTCTTAATATCTGATTCAGTCTTATCCTCAAATACATGAGCTAACCTGTATCCTATAATGCAACCTTTATTTGCTATAGCTGCTATAGCTACTACAACATCCAATGATTTAGCCATGTCTTAACCTCCTATTCAATGTATCTTCCATCTCTAAAGCGGGCAAACGAGTTACTATCTAATGATCCTATGATACCCCACTTGTCCTTCACATACTGCTTATCTGGAAAACCACAAGCACCTCTGCTAACTAAGTCATCTAACTCTTGTGCTATACTCTTCTTCAAACGAGACTCTTTCTTCTTGTTAAGTATATAAGTTAACCACACTGCTTTCTCCATAGAGTTACACAACAAAAACTTTCTGAGCCATATACCCTTTGAGAAGCAAGACGCTTCACTTCCAAGACAGTGGAACCCATGCCTGTTACCCATCCCACCAGTTAGAACCACACAAACGTATATAGCACCTGTTAAACGGTTTATACAGGTAGTAAAGTAGTTCAAATCATTTTGATGCCTCTCAACAACTTGAGGTAGCAATACACTATAAGGAGAATAACTATAGTCATCAAGGTCCACCCACTCTTGTTTAAAGTATCTGTTAAACTCTTTTATTGATACCTCTCGTTCTTTCTGACAGATTCCATAGTTAAAGTTCTTATTGTATTTTACGAAGTTGTATAACTTACTTCCTATAAACTCTCCTTGCCTGTAGTAGCTTATACGAATCTCAGACCCGTCCCCTACCTCTACTTGTGCAAAGTCTCCATCTTTAAACTCAATGTATTTTGACAACCTATTTATGTCAGTATTGTTAATTCTAAAGTCAAGGCACTGTGCAGAAGCATCCATAAATTCCTTCAATGTCATTTTATGCGCCTCTGTAAAAATTTCAACTTTATTATGTAGTATACCATACAATTCTGATGAATACTCTAATATAGCCATAGACTGACTATCAAAGTACCTCAACCTATCCTCACGAGTAACATTACTTAGAATGTATGGCTCAAGTAAACTCTTCTCTGCCTCATCATCACATAATAAGTACAGCATGGTTATAAAGTCATTATGTACATAAGGACACGCATCAGTCTCACCACAAGCAAGAATCTTCACTTTTGAATGTAATCCAGTAATATAAATGCGAGCTTTTACACAATTGTTCTCACATAACCTCACAGGAATCTCAACATAAACATTCGGTCCATCACTATGTATCTCGAAGCTTGCTGTCTCTACTCCAGTCCTATGCACATTAAAATCATTGATAACCCTATAAGTCATGCTTACACATACCATATTGCTCCTAGAACTCAGACGTTTACAGCTCAAATAGAATAAGTCAGCGGTTAAATCCCAAGGGAATACTTTCTCTAATACACAGAAATCATACAAGTCTAAAAATGTATCCTTACATTCAAACAGCCTACTTAAGTTGTATCCGCCAGAACCACATAAATCTCTCAGAAAACTTATAGTGCTAGTCTGCCAATCCTTGTTTATACCCAGCAAATTATAAAGTACGTGAGCCATATCCAATGAAGCCTCAAACTTATCTATATGATCCTTGCAAGGTTTAATACCAGCAGAAGTTAGCCACCTCATTGACTCCATAAACCCTGCAAAGATTTCTCTAAGAAAATCCGGAGATATATCATAAGATAAATCTTGAGTATTATAAGCTATCCGGTTACGCATTGTATAACCGCCATTTTTAGTCTTGATGATAGAAGCATTTGTAATTTCTGCCTCTTTAAATGATTCAAGCCAGTCAGAAGGAACTGTTATGATTTTATCACACTTCATAAACAAGTATATGCCCCAAATCTTATTAAAGTATATTAAGCTTTTCTTACTGTTAAGCGGATATAAGTCATTTCTATTCTTAATGTCATCTACATCAGAGTCCTCAAGCTCTTTGAACGTTCTTGAGCCAACATCAAATACCCAATGACGCTTTCCATCATTACCAGTGTAGAGTTTATAACTCATTTTATTTCTCCTTTCCAAGGCTTATAAATACATTTTGTAGTCAAAGACACAGCGGAAGCAAGCATACTCTTCTGTTCTCTATTGTAATAATAAACTTTCTGTATGCCCACCAGAGCACTCGGAGCCAACTTAACAACAGTAGGAGGCAAATAAATAGTTGTGATAGTCGAAGCATCAAAAGCTCTTACACCTATTGTCAGCAAACCAACAGGAAGTTTTAACTCCGTCACACCAGCTAAACCTCTAAAAGCATCTGCTCCTATATGTTTCAATGTATTAGGCAGTATGATCTCCCTCTTTACACCTGACCTCATTAAACAGTCAAATGCTCCACACTTCAATTCACAAATGCCATTAGGAACCTTTACAACTGTAGCTTCATCATTTGTCCATATAAACTCGTTGTTCTCCATTACATAATCTGTACCCTTAAACATTCTTATCTTTCGGTCTATCTTTCCATGACTCTCTTCTTTTGATAAGATCTTCTCTTCCTCAAAGACAGCTCCATTTGTATAAGGAACGATATCCAATCCAGATTGTGTCTCAACCAACCTTCCATTTGCTAAACCATTCCCAACAGTGTATAACTTAATACCCATTATAGACATTGTGCTGCTTTCTCCATGCCCATTAACTACTTCATAAGTTCCATCTGCTTTCTTCTTTGTCACTACTAGCGGAGAGCTTCCAATAATACCCTTGTTCAGAATAATTTTAGCATAATGTCCAAACTCCCCATTAGTGCATACTAATTTCCCATCTTTACTCAAGACTAAGTTATTAACCTCTCTACTTGGAGTATTAAGGTATTGATGAATGCCGTCTAAAGTACAATCCTTGCTCTTCCTGTCATCTGTATCGAATAAACGAAGTCCTACCAATTTCTTTGACTTGTCGTACACAACTCCTATCATGTAAACACTCACACAACATCCCTCACTTTCAAACTAAAATTTTTATTTTATCTCATTTAATAGTTTGTCAGTAAGCCTATATAATTTAGCACATATGTAACTTATATTATTTGTATGCTACTAAGTTTATCCGCATGCTAATTATCTTTTATCTCATGCCTATATAATTTAGCACATATGTAACTTATATTATTTGTATGCTACTAAGTTTATCCGCATGCTAATTATCTTTTACCTATGCTACCTTAACCACCAATTCAACCCATCTGTTTCTTTCTCTATTCGACCTTTCTGCAACTTACCCTCATTTTTCTACCCTCAAATAAACCCCCTCAGAAACACCCTTACTGCTCCCTCAATTTTTGAGTAATGCTCCTTAGAATTTTAACTCCTATGCTATCAAATTTTTCTAAAGTTTGTACGGTTTATTTTTGAGACAATTTTATTTTTCTGTTTTACAACTTTCTCTTTGTAAAAAGCCATTAGTTTTTATACAGCTAATTTTTAACTCTATGCATATACATTTTTCATATAATGCTATAACCCCATAAACCTTATATGCTATCCAACCAGTAACTTATATGCTATCTCACATTTATCACCTATGTTAGCCATAATATATTATGTTAAGACCATTCAGCATAAAGCTTTTGATTTATAAAGAATGTATCTATCATCGGTTTATCTGATCTCTCGCACCTTAATAAACGCTCAAGGTCTACACAAGTAAACTTCTCTTTGTTATTTAGTGCATCCTCCAATTCAGCCATATTGCTGTCAAGAATCTTGATGTTGTATTTTCCTACTTTATCAAGCATATACTTTCCACTTAATATTGTATCCTTCCTCAATGAATACAGCTTATGCAGAAATGACATTGTCATTACTCTGCCCTCACGAGCTCTTAAAGTACCATATAATGCCTCATTTCTATATCCAGCATTATAAGGCATAATGTCTAAACCATACTGCCCATCCACACCAACTCTTGGATACAGAACAGCATTTGTAAGTTGATTTTTTATCCAAAGCTCTTTATTTTTTAACATCTCTGTATTTCTCAAGACAAAGAGTTCCTTGCCTAAAAAATCAGTGATTATATAAGCCCCTAAAGCATATCCAACAATCGTATATGTATTCATACACTCAATACTGTTACTGGATTTTCTCCCGTAAACCAGTCCATCCTCAGGAACAAAAATTGTTTCACGCTTAACATTAAAACCTATATGCCAGTTATGAGCTAAATACTTGATTCCTTTCAGTTCATCTAATGTATAATCTCTAATTTTAAATGACACGCTATCAATCATACGATACCTTTCCATGTAGTACCCAAGAAAAATAAGCTTTCCCATAAAACCTCCTACTTATTAAATTAAATATAACCTATCCTATAAACAAGTTGATTTAAAAGCCTATAAGCATAAAATAGGCACTGGCTTTCACACCAGTGCCTATAATCTTGATTATTTCTGGCTATCCTCAATCTTATGACGAACTGTCTCAGCAGTAATGTCATATTTACCATTCGGGTCAGGATAAATTTCATCGTTAGCATCCCAGATATCGAAGAATGTAGCCTTTGTCTTAGCTGCATAAGCAACCATAGCCTTGATAGCATCTTTCTCAACAAGAGTTAATGCTTTCTTCATAAGCTTTTCATCCTCAATACCAGCGATTGCATCAACAGAAATCTGATGTAAAGCAGTAGCTGCAATGCCAAGAGTGCCTTTTGTAAGCTGAATTACATTAGCAAAACCTGTGATTGTGCTTGTCTGCTTCTCTTCTACAAGATACTTAACTAAGTGAGCTCTCTCAACACCAAATGTAGTAGCTACTAACTCATAGAAAGCTTTAGAGTGGTCAGTCTCTTTTGCTTTTGCAACCTGCTTTCCTCCAGCCTTCTCAACTGCCTTAGGAGCTACAGCATAAATCTCAGGATATGTCTCATACTCTCCAGAGATAGCACTGATAAACCTTCTGTCTCCCTTAGTCACAACCTTACCATTAGCAATACCAATCAGGTCAGCTGCAGCAACAGCATCCTTGTCAGGCATACGAACTACTTTAGTTCCCATACTGTCTGTCATGATAAACCCATCAGCGATACGAGCTACAACTACTAATTTGTTAGCCACACCTTTTGCACCGTAGCTGCTGTAACGATCTAAAGCACCATTTGTACCAGTCGGTCTCTTTTTAGCTTTGTCATATACAGCATTTTCAACTGCTCCAGGTACAAATACCTGAGCTGCCTTATCTGCACTTACAAGTCTAACTTTAAACTTTCCAGCGTCAGCTCCAACCATTCCAACAGTCAGTACAGCATAACCAGTTACATCAGTTACTTTGCTTGGGTCTACAACCTTAGCAATAAGTACATTTAACACTTTCTTCTGGCTCATAGATATATGCTCCTTTCAACTTTATAAAATAAAATTTATACTCCTTACACAACCCTAAGATTGTAAGTAAGCTCTCATATTTTGACCTACTGCTTATACTAAATACTATAAGCTTTAGATTTTGTATAAAAGTTACTACCATTTAAGTAAGCTCTTGTATTTTAGTTCATGCCTACCTAGTAAACTTCTCTATGTAACTTCTACGCAACCTCTTGATTCGGGTCTTTATCTGTCCAATCCACCAGACTCACATGCTTTATCCAGCACTTCAATAGCATCTACTATATCGTCATAAGCCTCAATCTTCGGATAGATGTCTAAGTCAATCTCTCTATTGTAAGGATGACGAATCATAATGCCATACTTATAATCATTGTACTCAGATACTAATGTATCAAATCTATCTTCTACAAGAACATCTGTAACGTCAATGTCTTTATCTCTATCTACATGACCAATTAACTCAGTTACAATGTTCTTAACATTGGGAGCATATTGCTCACAAATCTCTCTTTTGACTCTCGCTATAAGCTCGTCATTACAAAAACTATGTATTGTTATCTCACATTTCTCTGCTAATGCGTTCAATGCTCTAAATGCATCTTTATTAGCTGCTTTCCAATAAACACTTGGGTCTCCAAACAACTTAAAGATGTCACTCTTCTGTCTCTCTGATAAGTTCTTATTATCAGCTATCGAGTAAACATCTATTTTCTCATAGTCAATCCCAAGTCTATGACAGATGACTTCAGTTGTATTAAGAAGTACACCATCTAAATCAAATGTTGCCCTCACAACCCTGCCTCCTTTCAAATTTAAGCTATAAATCCATTCTCAACCCGTCAGTACTTGTACTCTTATAAGCTTTAAAGCTCTTTCCAGATGAATATAGAAGCTTTGCCTTATCTCCAAATGCAGTTCTTACAAACGTATCAAGCACATTTCTTAGCAACACTGAGTCAGCCACACCAATACTAAAGATACCATCAGAAGTCTTTAAGTACATATTCGTAGTTAACTCTGCTCCATCGTTCTGCTTATCAGATGTCATCCAAGAAAATGTAGCCAGCAAACTCGGCATTACAGGTCCACAAGCACTAATATCAACGACATAAGCAGGATATAAGAAGTCATCTTTAGTTTCTAACTTGACAGCCCTGTACTCCCCACGCTTTAATCTGTCATCAATGCTTTCTCTTACGATATCTTTATGCTCTGTCTGAATTGTTACTTGCATACCAGGCTTTGCAACTTGTTCATCACACTTAACAGGCTGAGCGGCCTCCTCAGTAACAGGCTGAGCGGCCTCCTCAGTAACAGGCTGAGCATCTCCAACCCCAGAAGTTACCGGCTGCTTTAATTTAGCCTCAGCCGGTAAGCTATTGTTAAAAGGGTTATTTAATGAACTCTCTACTTGACTAAAATCCACTGTATTAGATACTAAGTTCTGCCCCACATCTGGTCTATGCACTGTAATTCCCATTCTTACGCCCCCACTTTATTTCTATGTATACGAAGTATCTTATTAAGCTCAGCACTTGTAACATCCTTGACATACACCTCAGTCTTAAGTACAAAGTCATTTTCTTTCAAATAAACAACTTGCATTGCTCCATCTTCATCACTGTCACATGCATGTTTAGCAAGGTATGAAGAAAAGTCACACTTGACTCTCTCGCTTAAGTTTGCTGTACTAATACCACAAATCTTATGCTTAGGACTTACTAATACGCCATAGGTCTTAATGATATCCTCGTATTTAATGCCGTATACTTTATCATCCTCGTCAACCAACTCGAAGCTTGAACTATCTATGATGTCTAACGGGATTCCATCCTCGTCAACTTCATCATCGTCATAGCCATCTTCCTCTTCTTCCTCTGCTACCAAATCAGTTTCAACGATAAAGTTTCTATAGTCAGCATTTACATTAAATTCCTCGATAAACCTCTTAATCTGCTCTGTTACAATTCTTTTCATAGCTGCATCTATCTGCTCTTTTGTGTACCCATTCTCTTCTGTGTACTCAGCATTAAATTCAGATGTCACTCCAAAATCGAACTGTAATGATAACAAGTTACCAATAACAGGATAAATAGGCTCTCCAAAGTTCTTAGGGTCTGTAATGTATTCAATAACTCTGTTCTTACGATACTCATAAACTCTGTTGTCGAAGTATTTAATGACCTCCTCTGGTGTCATAGGCTTATCTAAGTATAACTTCTCATTTGAAGCCTCTTTAATAAATTCATCTGCAAGGTCAGGATGAATCTCTGCCATCTTACCCTTAGCATGAGCCCAAGCATCTCCGACACCAGCACCAACAAAGAGAGGAGGAAAGCCATCCAGTTTCAACTCCATAGCCTCCACTAAACCCTTTAATGCTACTTTCGGATTTAACTTGCGTACATCTATCTCTGTAAGCTGCTCGTCATGAACCATGTTTGTAATATAAAACTTCTCAAACAGGTTATTATTACGTATATAGAGAAAAGTTCTTGCTACCGCAATTTTGAAGATGTCGGCTGCTGTCCCCTGTATGATCGCGTTTCCTGCCTGTCTCAAACCTTGAGCTTCCAACTTCTGACTGTAGTTACCATTTTTATCAAGGAAGTTATATTTTCTAACTCGATGCCACAGTGTTTCAGTCTGTCCGTTAAACTTAGCTTTTGCTTTAACATCTCCAAAGAACTTTCTTACGTTAGGCTGCTCTTTAAAGTATAACTCATATTTCTCTTTAGCCTCTTCAACGCTCTGTTTGGATTTATTACCGTTCAACAGGATTGCTAAGCTACCAAAACCCATTCCATAAGGGATACCAAAGTTAAATGACTTTGCATCGCCTCTCATTTTAGGAGTTACACTCGCATAAGGAACGCCATACATCAGTGAAGCCATTGTTGTATGATAGTCCATATCAGGATCCTTAAATCTCTCAAGCAATGCATCTTCATGAGCCATAGCAACCAGTGTTCTATACTCAATCTGAGAGAAGTCAGCATCAATCATTACGCAACCATCACGAGGAATAACAATAGCACTAACGCTCTTTGGATACTGCTGAACGTTAGGTTTAGCACAACTCATACGTCCAGTCGCTGTACTAATCTGTCCAAAACTACTAAAAATGTAGCCACCTGGATACATAAAGTCAGGAAGATTATCAAAGAACTTAGTTAACAAAGTATCAACGATCTTCCACTCTGTATAAGTCACAATAGCAGGATACTTAGGTGAACCATCCTCGTTCTTCATCTTTGTATACTGCTTTAAAACTTTCTTACCAATGCTCTCCTTCTCTCCAGGCTTAGCCTCCATGTAATGTAACTCATTGTAGAATAAATTAGAAATCTGCTGAGGTGAAGCCATATTCATAGGCTTATCACTTTCATTAAGGATCTCCCTATAAACATTAGCAAGTTCAGTTCTATTGTTTAATGCCTTTGTTATTTCCTCTTTGTCAGCCTTACTTTTTCTAAGCTCTTTAACTTTCTTGTAAGCCCATTCAAGATTATCTAATGCTTCATTTTCTTTTGCATTTGCATATTCAATCTGTTTTCTGAACTTACCCTCAAGCATTAGCTGCTCAATTAACTGGTCATGTCGAATTTCATCAATCTTGTTCTCGTCAATTCTATGCCCGTAAAACTCCATATATGCTATTGCACAGCTTACAATGATCTCTACTTGATATAAATACTCCATATTTCTATGATTCTCAAGTAGATCCTTCTTAAACATGTGACATAACTGTAATGTGAAGTCTCCATCGGCAGGGGCGTACGCTTTCGCTCCATCATAATCCATGTATGAGAAGTCGATTCTTACTCCGCTCTTTTTCTTACCTTTACGCTTACCAGAAGCATTTACAAGACCACTATCATCTTCCTTATAGTCAATGAAGAAGTCTGTAAGCTCTAACTGGTCAATGCCTAAACGAGTCCTTGTTAAATACTTTAAGTCAGAACGCTCACCAGCATTTCCTCTGCTCATATCATTAAACTTGTACATTAACTTATGCATGATCATTGTATCATCTCGTAAGTTAAGGTCAATATTGTAAAGCCAAGTTGTTTTCCACTCCATGACTCCGTTATGAGCACAAATGTTAGCATGGGTTAAAAGCCACCTTAAACGCTCCATCAAAATGATATCACTAGTAAACTCTTCCTCTTCATGAGAGCGAATCCACTTAGCCATGTCATCATCACGAGTTCTGAACTCTCCAATCGTGTAGTCAGCCTTAATCTTTGAAGTAGTCTTTTTACGAACCTCTGAATCCACATCATCATAAGCATTTTTAAATTTACGGTTACGAACCGGAAAATAAAAGCTTTCATCTGGAGTAATTGTCAAAATCAATCCAGTTAAAGTATCAACTCTATACGGAGTTAAATCTCTTTTAACACGCTCAGCATTGATAGCTTCTATATCTTTCTGCTTACTGCTACCAACTTTTCCAAACATGTTAATGAACAATCCAGAGGTCTCGACGTCGTATGCTACTATGCCGTTATACTTACGCACATAATCTTCAATAGCTGAAATAACATATTCTACAGATTCATCCTCGTTTACAATGTAGTATCTCTTTTTATCCAGCCAAGTTAAGTCTTTTTCAAGTGCAATCTCAGATAAACTTCTGACTGGAATATCTGTAGTGTCTACATCTCCAAATTCATCTGCTTCTTTTTTCTTTGGTCTGCCAATTTTCACCCAATTAAGCTCACTTGGAATCTGAATGCTCTGGTTAGTATACTCTGCAAACATATAAAACTTTTCATCTGCAATCTCTAAACCAGAAATATCTTTACCAAACTTCTCTATTGTATAGGAAGTTCCCTTAGCTTCAGCCATATACCTTGAAGCTACACCCAACTCAAAAGGAATAGGGTTACAGTTAGAAGAGCTGCACTTCTTTAAACCTGTTGCTACTTTATCGTAAGCCATTTTAGCAAGCTTATTTGATAAACAGTAATCATCCTCTCCCTCATGCTTAAAAGCGGATACCACACGTCCACCTAAAGCCAAATAAACACTAACATTTGTATTGTCAGAAATCATTAACAAGCTGTATTTAACGTTCTGCACGTTATCTACATACTCACCTAAAGTAGTTATCATAGCCTACTGCTCCTTCCGATATGCTTTACCATCTTCTCTTATATCTCATAAACTCTTAAAAATAAATATACCCTCTTATATAAATTTGCTGTATTTATAGCTATAAAGATAAATAAGCCAGCCTGTTTAAGCCAGCTTATTCAACTTATAGTTCTATCATACCAGGAGCTACCTCATATTCTTCGTCCCCAATCACATCGAATATGCTCTTTGCTTTCTTAGGAGCTTTTAAAGCATATTTCTTATTGTCAGGACTATTTACTTTTGAAAGTACATCTTGCATATTGCTAGCTCTCTCAGGTACACAGTATCTCTTTACTCTGTCTGTAGTTACAGGAGACATAATTCCAACGCCTACCTGTAAACTCTTGGGCTCTCCAAATCTAAACGGAGCAGTTACTTCCTCAAGAAAATATGTATAAGAACTCTTTCTTCCCTGCCCTAAAATCCACTTAGTAAGTATACCACTACTAGTCACAAGCACTACATTATCAATACCGTTCTTTATCATATTTGCTTGCTTCTGATAAATAAACTCTAATGCCTTGTAATAACTCTGTACTGCATTTAGATGCTGATCATTAGGATACCAAAGTTCATCAGCAGTCACATTGTATGTTATCCTCTTCTTACATTCTCTGTCCATGTAGCATACTTGAGCAAAGATGCCATATTTCTCACCCTTAGGCTGCTTAAACGAGAAATGCATGTATATTGTTAAGCCTTTCTTGCTCTTTAAATTTGTTCTCTGCATCTGTATCTCCTTTCTACAGCCCATCCACAATCGTTACTGTCGGAGAGAAACCAAACTTTCTACCAAAGACTCTAAATATAACTTTCTGTCTAATAAACTTAAGTATAAGATCTCTTTCCTCTTTCTTCGAGCTATCTATAACAAGTGTTAAGCCAGTATCGCATATATTAGCTATCATAAGATGCTTTCCATGTTTTTTAATCAGCTCTTCTACAATAAGCTTTAACATTGTATCAATACTGCTATTTATTACATTAGAAAAGTTCTTATTTATTTTAACCTTGTTATAAAAGTAGTCATAGCTCTCTCTACCATTTGAACACAAGTAAGGACTACAACCACAATAAGATTTCCTAAGCCTCTCCGCTAAACTTTCTCCAAGCCAACCTAACTGTTTAAGCATCTGAGCGTCATACAGATGCACTATTGTTATATTAAGGTCCTCAAAGAACTGTTCTACGTCAACACCAACACTCTGGGCTCCTAGTATTTCTAATGCTAACCCATTATAAATATCTGAGTAGTCCACATAAACATATGTTTTCTCTGCCTCTATGTTTAAGTATCTATTCATATTTACTAATGTTCCACCCTCAGCCTTAATGTTAACTAATTCTATATCACCGTCAACAGTTTTTATTTTAGGCTTTCCATTTGCCCATGAAAGTCTACCGCTCACAAATGAAGGTAGTCCTTGAAGCCAATCAACTGCTCTCTTATTTCTTAATCGTGCAATATCGTACTCTATTAAGTCCATATTTAACTCTAAGTCAACTACACTATTTTTTAAGCCCGCCTCAAATAGTTCTGCACTAAAGCCATCGTCCTGTGTAAACTCCATATGCTGTCCTCCTAAAATGATACACTCGGCATTTCAATGCTTTTACCAGTGTCAGTGCTTCTTCCAGACTTACTGCTTGTTCTTCCAGCTTCTTCAACCTCTACTCCCTGTTCTCTAAGAAATTTTAAAGCCTTCTCATACTCTTCAACAGCTTTGTCTAAATCATCCAATGTTGTTAGCTCTCCAAGCCATTTTAATGTGATTACTCTCTCAACATTGAATGATCTACATTCATCAATAGCTAAGTCAATAACTGCTATATTTCCATTTGAGATGTTGCATCTAGCATCAAAACCAGATAAACCATATCCTGCTCTGCTCTCAGGATTCATAAGTTTTACAGTATCTAAGTTACGAGTACACAACATCAGTCTTACTGCTCCATTAGCCTTTGTAAATGCTACAATAGCAGTTTCTAAGATTAACGTTCCATATGTCGGTCCGTATAAAAGATTGTCCACCATTTGTCCTCCTTACGCAAATACACCCTACAACGTTGTATTAACCATTGTAGGGTGCTATTTCCTCACAACACCTATGCTCTTTTCCTCAGGTGCTTATTTTATCTATCCGCCTAAATAAACCTTTAGGCTCTAACGCTACTTTTCTATGTAGCCTTATATCCCTATTTATGCTCTAGCCTTTTTAATGAGGCTATCTACTGTTTTTCTTCCTCTTACAAGAGGTTGAAGAAGCTCAACCGATTTCTGTGGATCTTTAGCTAAGATTAACATACTCTCTTTAACTGCTGTATTCTTCAATAATGTAGTCATCTTTGACTTACTCATATGATCAATACCACATAAACTTGCTATAGCTGCTCGAATAGCAGCATCACTAACTCCCTCTGATTGACCTTTTGCTATGACATAATTTATATTTACTAAGTCAGACCCATACATGCTTCTTGACCTAGTAATACACTCTACTGCCTCTATCTGCTGTCCAGTGAATGATGCACTGTCTAGCAGGTTCTCAAAATCTTTAGCTACGCTTTCATCTGCTGTATAGTCCAACAAAGATAGATCTGCTTCATCTCCACTTTCTGATGAAACATATAAACTTGTATGCTTTATATTATATGATACTGTGGACTCTTTCTTACGCTTACATAAATTTGTGAGTGTCTTAAATATGTATCCCTCTATCGGAATGATTCTACCCTCTTCATCCGTATATGTCGGGCTATAATCTTCTTTCTTAGCCATCTCCAAATACAAGTCACTGATCAAATCATAACCGCTATCATACTCATTAGCACGAGCTTTCTTGTCCCATTCCTTTGCTAGCTTATCAGAGTTATTCTTTATAAACTGTATTGTTTGTTTATCATGAATGTCTACATCTTCATTATCCACCAAACCGGTGTACTCTGTGTTTGGTAGACACCCATAAACCTTGCTTTCCTCTCTTTTACAAGTTACATGATATAATTTTCTTAGGCTCTCGCCCCCATTAACAATGCTCTGCATGCTTCATATTCCTCCTTCGCCGATTTCAAGACCTTGAAGTAAGTCTCTTCGGAACTGGTATATGTATGCAGAATTTCGGAAAATGCCTCTCTAAGTTCAGCTATGTTGAAAATATCACTCAATGCTTTAGCTGCTCTGAAGCCATACTCTTTACTTTTAACGCTATTAACAATAGCACCAATGTTCTCAAGGATTGTCTCACCTTTAATGTTGCACTCAGTGGTACAAGCTATAAAATAAACCATCTGCTCTCTGATTTCATCATTGAAAGAGTCTACAACCTTGTCCACATTGATAAGGCTATCATTGATTTCAGAAGCCTTTGTAGTTAGTACACGCTGAAGGTCATCTTCATCATCGTTATCACTGCTAAAGTGAGAAGTAACTGTCTTGCTTCCTTTATGACATTTCTGATAGATATAATTGCCATCTCTGTCTTTCTTTAATGCCATAAGCTTCATTCTCTGCTTTACAGCTGCTTCAACCGTAGTAAACTCAGCGTTACCACCATCACAACTGTAGCAAGTACCATCTGACTCATTGATTGTGTATGACACCCAGAGGTCATTCACTAAATCATCTGCCAAGTTAGCATCAACACCATCCATGCGTCTTGCATAAGCCTGAAGCTTTAAAATGTTATTAGTAACGTAGTCTGTGAATGCAGTGTTATCCACGTCCTTTAACACCGGAGCCTGTCCAGCTAAGTTTCCGAATAATCTGTGTTCCTGTTCCGTATAATGTGTTCTCATACTTACTTATCTCCTTGCATTATTTTAACTAAGCTCTATCATCAACTACGCTCTATATTATGTTCTAAACGATGCAGGGCTTGTACTCCAATTTCCTCAACCCCACATTCCATATTATACCATCTTCATAAGGAAAAATCAAGTATTTTGTCACAAAATTTTCACTTTCTCACTTTTTCCTTTCTCATTACACAAAAAGAGAGGAAAAGCCTTACAAATATATAGACCTGTTCCTCTCTTTCGTATATAAGCCAGTAAACTATTTTACTTTCTGTGCTCTTTTACCTCATGGCTTCTAATTTTTATTTTTATGCTGTTTAGTTATTATACCTAGTCACACTCTCAATTTACTTATTGACAATACGTCTACCAAGCAGTGAGCCTTTCCACTCCGGTGCATATTTAGGCTTTGGAGTTGACGGCTTTTTCTCTTTATGCTCCTTAGCATCTGTGTCATCTGATTCAGGCTCATTCATTACCTTAGCCTCTCCCTCAACCGGTACAATGTCACAGTTGATAGTCTCATATCTGAAACAGCCACAGCATCTTCCCTCATTGTTATGATTTCCACTCGGAAGAGCTTCACAAGGAGTTGTAACGTATTTAGCAGACCACTCACGAGCTAAAGCGGCACTCATACAGCAAGTCTCAGCATCTGTAAATGGAGATCCACAAATACCAATGTCAGTCGGTCTCATTCCAGTAGCCTTACGTACAATAGTTGTCAGTGTTGAAAATGCAATGTAATCAAGAGTTGTAGAGTTATCATCAAACATGATACGATCAATAGGAAGGTCCTTTAAACCCTGAATCATGCCCATCTCTTCATCTGAGAAGCTCTTATTCATTGCATGTGTATCATTTAAAGGAATATGCACAATAAACACAAATGTGTTATCCTTCTCTGATAATGCTCTTACAGCATTAGAACTCTGCTCAACTGAACATTCAACAGCATGCACACTGTTCGGGAAAGTCTTTTTCATATCCATGATGAAGTCAATTTCCCTTTCACCATAAGCACTCAGTCTATATCTGATAGCAGGAATCTCTTTAATAGATAAAACCTTTTCTGTTCCTGCCAGCTTGAACTTTCCAGTGCTACCCAACTTAACATCATGTACTCCAATAAATTTTAAACCTGTAATCATGTTTAATTCTCCTTTTTCTTTTTATACTCTCTCATATCTATATGCTCTTAAACTTGACTCTTATCTCTGCTTTATGTTATACTTCTCATTATGCTTGTAAACAAAATGCATTGACTTCAAATACATCGGGATAAACTCTAACATTTCCTGTGCTCTATCACTTGGCATACATTCAATAAATGCATCCCATATTTCTTTAAATTCCGGATTTGCTAGTATCATAATCTGAACAAATGACTCAATGTTAAACTCTTTTGTTCCGTATGTCTTAGCACACTTTAACACATCTTTATAAGGATACTCTGCACACCGCTCTGTCGGAATCTCTTTCACAAATTTCCACCAAAGTTTTCTAAATGCTGCCTCTGATTTCTCAGGCTCAGTATCATAGAAGAAAAAGCCTCCTCTTCTAGCTTTCATGTAGAATTTAGTCTTTGTAAGCCAATCTTTGTTTTCATAAGCTTTATTGATTAAGTCTTTAAGATTCTCTGCATCCTCGTAATCGTCAGGAACCTCTGATGCAATGTTAGGAATAAATCCATACTTGTCTCCAAATTTACTTAATTCAGCTATAAACTTCTCAAGGAACTCTCCCTTTACAAACCTTACAGCTGTATAAACTTTCCTTTTCTTGGGTATATCAGCTAAGCATAAGATTTTAATTGGTTCTCTCAAAGCATCTTTTATAGCATCAAAGTTATCTACTTGCTTTAATACAGTTAAACAATCATATACTAGCTGCCCTCTCTCAGTTCTAAGCTTACCAAGATTTGTCATCTTGTTAGGAAACACACCACCAAGCTTCTCATACACATCACACCAGTTGTTAAGCTCAGTTATACAAGTAGGGATATCTAAAATAAGATCTCCTCTGTCATATGTAACGATCCAATCAGCAAATCCAGCCTGTCCATCATTCAGCATACGCAAAAATGTACTCTCACTTGAGTTCTCTGCACTAACCTTACAAGCTGCTATATAAATATCTCTGATTGAAGAGTTTATCTTACGCTTATCTTTATTCTTTAAGTACTCACTTAATAAAACTGAATGCCAATCATCTGAAATGTTATTTTCTTTCTTCTCAAGCTTTTCTTCTGCGGGTTTACACCCTCTCACACCTTGATTAAAGTAACCTTTCTCTTTCAAAATGTTCATTGCATCTCTACGGATTGCCTGCACTAATAAGGAGTTCTCAGAGGTCATTCGTGTATACTCTGTGTTTTCAATAGCTCTCCATATAAACCCAGCTGAAGTTATAAGCTCACACTCTCTCATAGTAAGTAGCGAGTTATCTTTCTTAGCCCTCCATATGCTAAGGTTCTCACACCATTTTTTCAATGGTTCATCATCTTTAATGTCAGTTACCCTGACCTCTCCCCTGTGCTCTTTAGCTATTTCCTCTAATTTCTTTAAGTTAGAAGAGAAATCTCTATGCCCACCCAACTTACTCGAGTCCCAAATCATACCAATACTTGACATATCATTTATCTGAAATGATGTCAAGTCATCCATACCATGCCTTAAATCCTCTAGCCACTGTCCTATCTTAAAACCCTTATTAGTTACAGCATCCACAGGAATATCAAGATGCCCGTATCTGTAATAATACCTCGTACAAAATACAAAGCCTTCCATATATTTGTTACTGTCCATCGCCTATCCTCCACCATTGCACAAAGCTCAGTATTTTAACGCAGTCTATCAATATTAAATGTCACAAAGATTCTACCTAATGACTCTGGATCCTCATTTACAAGGCTATAGTTCTTAGGAAACTCTTTAAACTTTAAAATGTCCTTTCTTAAATGCCCTCTGCCAACTAAACCAGCAAGTGTACTCTTACTAAGCTTATTTATACCTCTCTGACTGTAATAACCCATTTTACCATTAGGCTCTACAACATTTATAAGTCCTCTATCAAATGCAACTGCCGTTACATAAATTCTATCTGTCATTTAAACTCCTCCATTCGCATATATCTCCATAAGCTTACGCTTTCTATCCTCTTCCATCTGCTGAGCATACTCTTTTTGAACTTTCTTGAGTTCTCTCTTTTCTTTGGAAGCTTTTGCTCTTTTTTCTTTGTCACCTATCTCTTGCTCACGCTTTAATAACTCCGCTAAAGCTCTATCATATCTACTTGTGTCCATCAAATCTTTATATTGAAGCTGATTTAATTCAACTAAGCCCTCACCTAATGTATCCTTTACACCTAAAGCGTTCATCAACCGGTCATTGCATAAAGACCATCTATTGATTACGGCTAAAATAGCACGCTCACATTGAATTTCATCATACTCAGTTTTCACGTTCAACAGTAATAACTTCATAAACAACCAATCTTTCAATGACGTTTTACTAGCTAAATAAGCTCGTTTTCTAAAGTTTATGTCGTTATCCTTATATAGTGGATGCTTTTCTCCTAATTGATGCTTTGACTCTGATACGTTTATACGAGCCAATACTGATATCTTTCCACTATTTATGGCAACTCTATATCTTAATAGAGTATCAATGTTTTTAAGAAGCCTTCTTCTCAATCCAGTTGATCCATAAGCTTCTATTAAATTGTTAGCCATCTTATAAACCTTGCATCTCTTATTTCCACTGCATGGTTTAACTAACTCCTGTAAGAAATCATCAAATATGTAGTTTTCCTTTCCCTTCATTGCATCTTTCATTTTATAAAGATCAAATTCAGTTCCAGAAGGATAATTACAACTGATTTCACTGATTACTTCCGAATACTCGTCATAATAAACACTCATACGAGATATGAACAATTTGTTAGCACGTTCATCTACTTTTAGACCATGCTCTTCAAATAATTCATTTACAATTCTCTGCAACCCATCCCTGCTCGGATACTCTACATTTATGCAGGCAACCTCTTTACTGTTCTTAACAACAGATGAGTTACGAACATCTCTTATGTCCTTGTAGTTATCAACAACGATAACTAATAAACCATTCTTGTTAGGCTTTCTTGCATAAGCCCACATAGCATCTTTTTGAGCTTTAGTTAAAGTAGAATAGAGAGCACTAGCAGTCCAACGACCACCAAATATAGACGGAGTTCTTACATATTCCATAAAGCTATCAAATGATAAACTTGTTATCTTTTCTGCTTTCTGCTCATACACAAGACCGAACTCATTCTCTGATGCACCTGAGTTATCATCCAGTTCAAAATCAGCTTTACAAAGCTCTTTTGCTTTGTCAACAGCTATTGAAGTAAACAGTGGGTGACTCCCACATGCAAATATCACACAACTATCTGTGTATGTGGTATCTTGCATAAGCTCATCGAATCTATATAGCATGCTCTCTATCCTCCTTAACTTATTTTAACTTATAAACTCTTATGCTTTACTAATGTCAATCAAGTCAACTCTTATGCTTTACTAATGTCAATCAAGTCAACTCTGTTAGCACCCTCAAGCTTCATAGCTACACCTAATGGATGCTCAAAAGTCACACCATATTTTAAAGGCTTACCCATAGTCCACTTGTCAATATCAAGTACTCCCATGCCAGCATAATTAGCTAATGTATAACTAGCCATATTATGAAGCCAAATTACTCTCTGAGCCTCAATAGTTTTCTTATTAACGCTATCAAGTAATTTCTCTAAGTTCTTTAAAGTACTTAATGTATTGTCACTATCAATAATCTGTGCTCTGTATCTCTCAATAAAGTCCTTAAACTTAGGATACTTTGCATAGTATTTGTCAGGATTACTTAACAATGCCTTTGCTGAAGGAGAAGAAGCTAATCCCTTTATAGCATATGTAATAGAGAATCCAACTGTCTTTGTGTTAGCATCTACTTCATCTGCCTGCTTAACCGGCTCTTCTGTCTTAGTATACATACCAGTAAACGGATCTATACCAGCTTCTTTAATTGCTTCCAAAGCTTCCTCAGAGTATCCAGCAAACTGACCAAAGATAGGAGTATTTACTCCAGTGGTGGACTCGCACTCAGCTTTACAGTTCTTTACACGCTCTCTAACAAGTTTCTGAATGCATTTAAGATTCTCAAGGTTCTCTACAGAAACCCTAAGCATCTCAGCTTTCAGAATATGCTTTTTAGCCTCTTCCTTTGTCATAGGAACAAAATGAGAAGTGTCAACCTCAAGTAAACGGTACTGTGTATCTCCCATAAGATCAAGACCCATACGAATATAGTTCATTGTCATCGGATCACTGATCTCTTTAAAAGCCAACTTGATATCGTTTCCAATCCAACTGATATCTCCAGATACCAGCAAAGCTAATCGAGGAATGTTTAAAGTCTGTCCTCTAAACAAAGTCTTATCTCTATGTGCATATGTCGGAATGCTTCTCTTCTTTCCTTCAATCTCCACACCAACACGTCCAAGCTTCTTAAACTTCAATGTTGTGTTAACAGATGTTACAGATGATACGAACTCGGGCTCAGCAGCCTCAATACCACAAGATGCAAACTCACTCGGCATGTTAGCTACAATGTTTGAGATAGGAGTATATGTATCTCCAGGAAGTATAAGCACCTTAGCCCCATGAATTTTAGCCTCAGCCATTAAACTGATTGCTGAAAACTCTCCAACAGGTTCAGCTATAACAGCTTTCTTACCTACTTTATCTGCTTCAACAGACCTAGTAGCTGCCTTCTTAGTAGGCTTAACAGTTGATAAGTTAACCTCAGGAAGCTTCTCAATAGACATTCCAGAACGGCCAGCGATATAATGAGTTCCTTTTACATGACGAACTACAAAGTTTGTTCCTCTATAAAGCTTAGACAGATTCATAATGTCCTTATTTCTAAGACGCTTATTCAGCACATTGTTGCCTTTAATATCACCAAATGCAACATCAAAACCAGCAAGCTCGCCATCAATCATGACTCTAGCCCTTAAACAAATCTCTACACTCATCGGCACCATTTTACCTTTAGAGTATACAATGGTTTCGATGTCTCTTAAAGAGAAAGGCTCATGCTCAATCAATCTACCATCTCTGATAGATACTTCATTATTGCTAAACCCTCTCTCTACAAGATCACCAAGAGTAATTGCCTGCTTCATCATTTGATTTCCAAGCTGACCAAAATCTTTAGCACGTCCCTCAAGGCCAAGACCAATCAGTCTAAACTGAGTGTCAACAATCTTAGATGTCACTTTAATCATATTGAAAACTCCTTTCAAAATTAAATATTATACTCCCAATAAACTCATATGCTATAAATCAAGCCTTTAACTCATTTTCTCCTATGCCTCTTAATCTCTCTAACTGCTACTTTAATGCTATTACTTTCAGTTTTCTATATGACACTCCATCTTTTATGCTCTTATATAAGACCAAATTCATCTTCAAGGTCTCTATCATAAATCTGATAGTTACCAATCAGGAGTTCCTCTCCAGCTAATGCATCCTCTGCACTCTTAAGAGCCATTGTATACTGAATGAAGAATCTCTCAATCGTACAGCCATCATACAACTTACGAGCCTTAATACTATCATCCAATGTCATTAACCACTTGCAAGGCAACTGCTTACACAAGTCAGCTAACTCCTGATGTGGAAACCCCTTATGAGTACTGCCTTTCTTTCCATATAAACTGGATCCCTCCTGTGCAATGTAAGGTGGGTCAAGGAACACAAAGCTCTTATCTGTTACCCCAGCCATTGTCTCTTGAAAAGGAGCGTTTAAAATCTCAAGACGCTGAATAACCTTACTTACTTCATATGCTCTGTCAAACATACGAGGATTAAACTGAATGAATCTGTTCTTGCTCAGTGAACCGCTGTCACTCAATGAACTAAAGCTAACTCTATTTACCAAGAAGAATCTTGCAGCCCTCTGATAAAGATCCATTCCCTTAATAGTGTCATCTTTCTGAGTCCAATCCCAAAACTTACGCCCCTCTTCAATAGCCAAGTCATATAATGCCTGATAATCTTCATCTCCAGGCTCCATAGCGGCTACAGTGTCATGTGTAGGACAGAATGAGTAGAAGTACTCTTTCATATGAGATTCCACACGAGCCGGATCACGCTGAATACCAACCCAGAATGCCCAAATCTCACTGTAAAGGTCTCCCACAATAAACTTCTTACAGTCCTTAGCCTTCTCACTCTGTAAGAATCCAATACTAACGCTACCACCGCCTAAAAACGGTTCTCTCCAATCTTCAATGCCATCTGGAAATAATTCCAACAGTTCACCAATTACTTTTCTCTTTGCTCCAGGGTAACTTAAACAGCTGTAAATCATTTTCTATATGCTCTCCTTCTATAAATTTATCTCTCTATCTCCCAGTAAACTCTATCTTGACCAAGCTTCCCAACTTTATCTATGTAGAATGTTACCTCAACGTAATGGTCAAACAACTCATTGTCTAACTCTCTCAATAGTATGTCTCTTAGCTCTCTTAAATCAAGCCTACCAGACTCAAATGTAGCTTTCCTTACACTCCAATCACGTATAGGCTCGTTTAAGTTGCCTATAACAGTATTTAACCAAGTTGGGTTGTACATCTTACGAAGTATAACAGGTTCCTTACTGTACTCACAAACAAAGTCTAAGTTCTTATTCAACTTGTAAACCATGTTAAACCTCATACTCTTATCGTATCTCAACCCATTTGCAATGATTGCCACTAAATTCTTATCAGCTATCTCATTTGCTATACGCTCAATCTCAATATCCGATAAGTTATTGCACACATAACAAGGAAGCAGAACCTCTTTATTTGTAGGAGCATCCGTTCTTATTGTACAAACCCTACCCAGTTTATTGTAAGCGTCTACAATATCATTGCTATCTTTAGCTACTATGTAGTTATGAACATTTAAACCTAAGCTTTCCAATCTCTCTAATGCTTTTACCTTATTCAATGTTGACTCCGCTTTCTCATATCCTGTATAATTATTATACCATATTTTCTCAATTTTGTCAATAGTTTCTATATAAAAATTTTACAAAAGCCTATACAATTTTTACTATATGCTCCTGTATTTTAGTACCAAGTCATTAACACAACTCTTCGTCTAAATCTATAATCTTCAAGTTATCATCCAACTCGTTCATGCTTTCTTCTCTCTCGTTCATGCTTTCTTCGCTATCATTCAGTTCTTCATCTTCTACCATGCTAAGCATCTTATAATATTTTCTGTTTAAAACGCTATCACTGATGCTACTAAACACAAACAAGGATATTATAACTGCAAATCCTGCTATGGCTACTTTTACAAGATCCTCAATAAACCCTCTCATACGCCCTTCTATCTCTGACCTGATGCATAAAGGAGTTTCCTGGTCTTTAAAGAAAACCTCTAATGTATTACCATTTTCATAAGCACTTGCATCGTATGAAGCCACATTAAATGTTAAGTCATCCCTATTGAAAGGATGTACAACAACCTCATTTTTACTTGCATCTACTTTATCGACTACTGTCTGAGTATACCAAGCTTTCTGTTCATTCAGGTATTCTACTGTATCAAATACCTCATAACTGCTTCTCATGTTCTGAAGCTTTGGTAAGACAAACCATAATGCCATAACCAACTCAATCAACACGATACAAATAAACCATCCTCTAGCTCTCTTTTCAAGCTTAGAATACTCTTTTTCAATGTCCATCTAATTTTCCTCCAATGCTTCCATTCTGTAAAATAGCCAAGAAAAATATCACTTTTTTCATAACCTAAATCACTTTAAAATCTTTTGTTTTTAGAGTTGATGAGTTTTGAGCTATGCTATCAATTTCAGCCACTCAAGCACCACCTCAAAAATCACCAATGCTCTCAAACTCTCAAACTACTCTCCGATTCAACACCAAACATCCGTTCGAGTTTTGAACTCCCCTCTTTTCTCTCCCACCCATTCCAGAACCCGAACAAATGTTTGTATTCACTACGCTCTCAATATTTTTACTCTGCTCCTATCGGGTCTCCATTCGGATCTAAAACCACCTTAGGAGTATCATCCACAATAAACTGTTTTGCTTCATCATCTAATACGACCTCATTCTTATCGCTCAAAGTAAACTTGATTTCTTTTGAAATATCAAATGACCTATCTGTGTCATACTGAGTCATATAACTATTCAATAATGATTCTTGCTCTTGCTCAGACATATACGAATAGTTCTCAGCTATACGATTACGGTATGTTTCCTCTGCCTCTGCTCTCTTATCTACATCTGTGTAGTATAGTTCAACTGAGTAAACCCCAGAGTTAACTGCCTGCTTAACATCACTATCTGATAAGTTTATCAAATCTCTACGAGCAAATACATCATGCACATTGACGTTACTCGTACCAAAGATACGCTCTAACTCAGATTTATCCTTTGCTCTCAACTTGTATAAAGTCATTGACAACTGGTCATCTGCCTTTAATATTGCCGCTCTGTATCTTCCTCTTGGTGAGCCTGACTTCAGAAGCAAATCTATCTGCTTTGATATGTCATTCTCTAGTTTAATAGGGTTCATACTAAACTTAACATAGTCTGAGTAAGCATCTATAAAGTACTTTTTCTGTTCCTTTATCTCTTTCTTGAAGTGTATATTGCTTACTATGTTAACAACCATTAGACTCCCTATGCTTACCAACAGAACCCTACTGCTTATTTTCTTTATTAGAGGAAACTCCAACTCATTGAACTCGTTAAACTTCAACCAATATGAGCTCATTATCACAGCCAGTAATGATATAACCATTACTCCTATAAGTACTGGTTTAATTATTGTCATATGTTATCAGTCCTTTAGAATGGGAGACGCTTCCCACTCATTCCCATGTACTTGTTAATCGAAGCACAGTATCCAGATATATCTTCCTTGCCTCTGTAGTTCTGAATAGCTCTGTATAAACCTTTCTGTTTAGCCAGCCTGCCAAGGTATGTACACACCATTCTAATGTTTAGCTCAGGATTATATGCCATACTATGATTGTAGGTTCCTTTACCATGCCCTAACCAATCTTCATATACTGTCGTAGCGGTACCTCTAAGCATCTGACACAATCCAGTTGCTGTACTTGATGAGTTTTTAGCGTTAGCATTTCCTCTACTCTCTGTCATGATAATACCCACCATGACATACGGGTCTAAATCCCACTTAGCACACTCAGTTTCCAATACGTACATCAACTCCGGAGTAAGTGAGTTCCGCTTACCATCAGAGTAGAAATAAACACCATACTTGTCATCTAAGTTTTCAATGCCGTCTATTACAATATCAGTTGAAGCTTCATCTACATAGCTATAACCAGCTGCCCTCAGTCCACCGAATGCTACTGTGTTTGAAGTTAATGTTCCTTCATCCACAACCAGTGTAGCCACAGCAGTATTTCTATTGTCAATCTCAGCTAGATATAAAGCATTACTCTTTACTCGTGCCTGATGCAAATCTAAAACTTTGTTAGCTTCAGCATAAACACCAGGGTTTAAGTGAAATGAACGCTCATTTACATAACTGGCATGCTGATAAATAACACCAGCAGTCAACACAGATAAACCTACAGCTACACCGAGTTTTCTTCTTGTTATCATAACTCACTCCTTATTTTAAAAATTTATACACCTTACTATATTAAAGACAATTTACAAGTAAACAAAATGAGAACAAGATAGAAATTGCTTTCACTGCCCTCCCCATCTTGTTCTCATATCAATTTCTATAAGCTTATTGGTCTACGTTCATATCTATAGCTTGCTCTGAACTCTCAACTTGCTCAGCAACCTCTTTTGCCTCTCCAGACTGCTCTCCAGACTGCTCTTCAGCATCTTTTACGATTTCAGATACACTTGAGTTGTCACTCTCTAACTTCTCAAGTTGAGCATTATACTCAGCATCTGTTATAGCAAATTCAGGGAAGTACTCTCTTAATGTCTCTGCATCGGTTATCTGAAGATCATTCATCTCTGCTGATATAATAGCTGAAATGTCTTTCTGAGCTTCAACTGCTTTAGCTCTTTCCTCAAGTATAGGTTTCATACTGTTATATGTCTCAACCTTACCCATGTTATGCTGTATATCATTGATTTTAAAGAATATGTAGTATACATCTCTTTCATCATAGCCTGTTAAACTAAATGTTAAAGGTACATACCCATTCAATGTTGACATCTGAGCGTTTTCTTCTGCATCTGCAACTGAAGGAGTTGCTATATCAGAAGTTCCACCAGATTTCTCTGATAAAGCCTTTGCTAAATCGCCAAGTTCAACTGTTCCCTCATTATTTTCTGCAAGTTGCTCTTTATTTTTAAGAGCTTCAACCAATTCACTTTCTGTTAAATTTTCACCAAGATACTCTACATTATCTACTGTAGCATCTCCAGCAAACAGTGCTGTTATTGTATCAGCAGTTACAAGTTTAAAGTCACCATCAAAATAGTTTATGTCATTATATAACTTTAACTGCTCTAAAGCACTATCTTTTGTGTTCTCTGTAAACAATACTGACTGAAGCTTTCCATCAGTCATACTCTTAGCTATCTTGTCGGGTCCTTTATCATACAGGTCCTTGCCTACTACATAAACATCACCCTCAAGGTTCTTTATTGTAGTCACATCTGTTACAATGCTATCCTGATATAACAGCTCCATGTAACTATCAGTGATGTCAACCTTTTCTTTCCTGTAATTTGTAAGACTCTCCCACTTGTCATGAGCATCCATCAGATACTCTTTAAGCTCTCCAGTTGTATATGTCTGAATTATCTCTTTTAAGTTACAGGTTTTCTCTCCCTCAGCTAAACCTAAACACTCTGTTGTGTCATATGAACCAATGCCTATGTCTTTTTCATAAGCACCATATAAGGCTTTAATCCACTGACTTTCCTCAACAAGGTCTGATACCGAGTTACAGATAATGTTATAATCAGCTTGAACACTGTCATAATAATACCGACTATCAAGTCCAGCCATCATGTTCTGGTACATAGCATCTGTTACAACCGGTTTTATTTTGTTGATACTCTCAACTTCCTGTGCTCTACGCTTGTTAAGATAAGCATCAAACCCTATTGTACCGTCTATCTTTTCAACACCTTCTGTACTTATAAGGTCTTTATCTACTTTCAGTTCATCCCACAAGATTTCTCCAGTATATAAAGTTCTATTGCGACGCGCCTCTTTTGAAGCTTGAAAACATATCGTGATAAAACCAGCCCCTAGAAGCAATACCGCTCCCCACTTTAAGATCTGGAGATTACGCTTTGCTTTCCTCTCCATTTCTTCTTGCTGTTTTTTCTTTCTAATACGTTCTCTTGTCTTTGCGTCTGCTCTTAATCTTCCCATTGCGTTTTCCTCTCTTTATTTAGATGCTTATCATAGTACTCTGACTTGATTGCTGTACTCTTCTGCCTACATAAACAATAGGTAAATCCCTCATTTTGAAGTTCCCCTCCCCACGTAACCGAGGTTCTCCATCAAACATCTGCACCTTTACACCAGCTATCTGATTACTTGAAGCGAGCCTAACAGCATCTTCAAGTGTTATCCTTAACTGTTGACCATGATTATTTTTAATTACATAGCCTACAAGGATACGTCCATCATAAACTCTGTGTGTTAGCACCATCTTCTGAGGTCTAGTCCTATTGACTTGCTCACAAGGAATGTCACTTAATTTCTGACCAATGCCTATCAACAAATAACCATCTCCGTTTCTTCTTGCCTTAGCATTAACCACTAACCCTTGTCGAGCTAATCTTATCACTGTCGCTTTGTCATATGCTCTAATATTATTTCCAGCTAAACTCTCAGATTGAGGCGCTATATGGTACAGCCTATATCCAACAACTGTAGCACCATCTTTCAGAGTTGTTAATATTCTGTACTTGCTTTCCATTACCTAGCCCTCTTTCTTTTGATGTCTTATTTCTGAAGCATAATTGTTAAATAGATGCTACCATCTGGTTTAACTGCTATACCAACACCAGCAGTTGTATAAGCAGTATTCTTTAAGTTCTTTAAGTCAGCATCTTTTCTCTTCAAGCTCTCAAAACAATTCTGAATAGTAGTATCAAATACAATACTCTCTCCATCAATGTTAGTATCATTTAAACGAGCCCAATGTTGCCATTCTGTAACGTCGCTAGTATTCTTATTGTCATTTCCAAAATAGTTGAAGCTTATCATATCAATACTATGACAAATAGCAGCCTTACATAACGCCTCGCTATAATTTAACTTGTGTCCAGCATCTCTCAAGTCGTTCAAGTAAGCAAATGCTGAGTTAATATCATTATAGTACTTATCATAATAGTAATTTGCTAAACCTCTAATCTTAGGAGTTGACATATTAGCCTCTAATGTCTCGGTATACTCCACACCAGAAGATGGCCCTAATAAGTCCTTGTTATCAGCACTGCTAACCCAACGTCCAGAAGCATCTAATAAATAATAGCCACCATCAAGTAACTGCTGTCCTGTTAACATTGCGCCGCTCTCATTTAAGTAATACCAGTCATTACCAACTTTCTGCCAGCCAGTCAGCATTTTTCCATCTGTATCCAGCAGATACCAAGTGCCATTATCATTAAACCAGCCAGTTCTCATACTTCCATCAGAGTTTAAGAAATACCACTTATTGTTGATTTTCTGCCAACCCTGTAGCATAGCTCCGTTATCTGTTCTTAAATAATACCACTGACCATTAACGAACTGCCAGCCTTTCTGCATATCGCCAGATAAGCCCATGTAATACCAGGAGCCATCCGTATCTTGATACCATCCAGTATTCATGTACCCATCCTTATCAAAGTGATAGTACTTTCCTTCAATGCTCTTCCAGCAGTCTTTGTAATAGTCTCCATTGTGTGTTTCGTACCAGTACCCTTGCTTATTACTCTGCCAACCAGCGAAAGAAGTTATACTACAGCCTACTGACAGTGCAAGAGCTAAAGCGCCAACTAATGCTTGTCTTTTCATTTCATAGTTACCTCCAATTCGTCTATTTGTTAAAATAGGGAGACATTGCTGCCTCCCTATCGCAATGGTAGTCAATTCCACGCTACAGCGTGTCTATGAACTGACTAAGATTTTACTCCCAGCCAGTTTAGTTAAAGTAATGCAATCCAGCTATATTAGCTGTCAATAAGCAGTTGCCACATTACTAACAACTGCTTGGCTAATGGAGTTCATTGAAGCATATTTTATCTTTAAATTAAAAATAAAATATACCCTATAACACCCATCAGCTAAAATATAAGCTATCCATATAAACCTTCATGCTTTACTCTAATTTACATAGCTTATGTCGTACCTCAAATGCTACTATGGAAGTCTCTTAAACTTACATCTAACTTAGTGTATGGAATCTCAATTCCAGCAGCATCAAAGTTTTCCTTTATGCTCTTTCTTATCTCACTGCAAGCAGTAAAGTTATCATTTGTATCCTTAGTCCAAACCACAGCTTTTAAAATAACTGCACTTGCTCCTAACTCTTTGACTTGAACGTTCGCAGCTTTACCAACTGTTTTATCCTCTCTAACATCCAATGTCAACTCATTATTTTCTATTGTATCAGCCATAATTTCTATTGCTTTATCCATGTCACTCTCATAGCTAATCCCAATCTCAATTAAGTTGCCGATATAATCTCCAGAGTAGTCACTGTTCTCAAGTATCTCTTTATTTATAATGCTATTCGGAATAACTAATCGGCTATTGTAAAATGTCTTAATGACAGTATGCCTAATAGTTATGTCCTCCACTAAACCTGTTATACCGCTTGTCTTTAGTGTTACCCTATCTCCAATGTTAAATGGTTTTGAAAAGCTAATCATCATTCCACTAATGACATCGGCTAACACACTCTGAGCAGCAAATCCAGCTACAGCTACAAATAAACTTGTACTCTGCAACAGCACCTTGCTTATTTCAGCAGTAGCAGAGAACTGAGCTCCTATCAAAGATAAACCAATAATGATTATTGTGGCTTTTACACAGCTATATGTAAATTTTAAATGTAAAGCATTGCTTTTTAAAGATACTCTTTTAAATAGGATGCTTGCTACCTTTAATAACAAGTAGGTCATCACAACTATAATAGCTACAGCGTAAACTGTATTCATGCTCATGTTACCACCATAAGTCCTATAATGCAAAAATAAGCAGGAGCTATATCAATAACCCCTGCTTTCTCATAGTTTAGCTTAGGCTACAGCCATTTCTAACTGTTCAGCTGTAATATGTAAAGCTACCTCACAACCATCATGCACAGCATAAACCTTAGTTCCGTCCGCATAAATTTCACTTGCTTCACGAACATTTGAAATGTCCTTATCGAAGTTTACAAGCGAGATTTCGGAATTTCTAGTGCCATCAAAGGCTAAACTACAAAGTCTTTCCACGAGTTCCTCTGTATTCATTTTTACGTTTCTCATTGCTTTATGCCCTCCAACTTCTTATTAACTATACTCTTATTATATCACATTTTCACATTTTGTCAATAACTTTTTACTCAATTTTTTATTTTTTCTCTACTTTTGTTTCCTCTACAGTTTTAGAAGCCTCGGTCTCTTTCTTGCTCTCTGTATCTTTCTTAACGTCTGTCTTTTCCTCAACGTCAGCTTCCTCGTTAGCTTTCTCAGCAGCTTTTTCTTCTGCCTTGCTCTCAGCCGGCTTTACTGTTTCTTTTACACCAGTAAACTCATATCTGCTGTTCAGAATATTATAGATGTAATCATAGGTCTTAGGAGCCTTTGATTTATCAAACTCGCCAACTAAAACCTTTCCACAAGCCTCACTGAAGTACTCATTGTCAGATTTACCAAAGTATTCATCCCAACCAAGATTAGCAAATTCAGCTTCACGCAACTCTTTAATACCAGAAGCACCATTAGCTACGAAGTTTACATAGTGACCTAAACGATGTCCAACTGTATCAAGGTTATGGAACTTAAGAAACTTGTTATTAAAACTAACTGAGCCAGATCCCTCAATCTCTTCTAAGCTACCCTTAGCAGTTGAGTCATAGATTAACTTCCAACCGTTCTGAGTGAACATCTCGTCTACAAGCTTAGCGGGTAAACCATTCATGACTTCATCAATACCATCTTTGTTAGCAAAGGCACCAATGTTGGTTACTCTCTTCTTTGCATCAGCACTACCATCAGCATTGATGTACACACCATTTACAAACAAGTTAGATTCCATATAACCATTGCTATCAAACTTTAAGATTGAGCCATTTACTTCAACCTTACCTGTCTGAACCTCACCATCGTCACAGTAAACTTTACCCTTTTCAGTATCAATTAAACCTGTAAGAGCCTTTCCATCCTCTCCGAAGATATATTTCTTACCAGCAATGCTGCACTCTCCAGTCTGCATAACACCATCTGTATCGAAGCCATAAGTAGCATCCTCAAGGCTACATACTCCAATACTAAGCTTACCCTTTGTAGCATAATACCATTTACCAGCTACTTCTTTCCAGCCCTCAACAGCCACACCGTCATCACCCATCAGATACTTAGCTCCCTCAATCTCGCATAAGCCAGTTTTCATACCGTTCTCGTCAGAATAATATTTTCCCTGGATCCAACCAGTTTTATACTTGCCATCCTTAACATATCTCCATGTTCCAGATGTATCTTTAGCCCATCCCTCATTCTGCATGTTTCCTTCTTTATCGAAGTAGTAAATAACTCCTTCAATGTCAACAGCAACTTCTTTAGCAGGCTCATTTGTACTATTCAAGATAAATGTCCAAGATCCATTCTTACCTTTCTGCCATCTACCATCAGAGCTTTCTACCGGAGTAAAGTCAGATGTTTCACGCTCTGCTTCGGTTTCCTTGATTTCAACCTTGAACTCTTGAGTAGGAGCAGCTGTCGTAGTCTCTTCCTCTGTCTCAGCTTCTGTAGGAGCCTGTGTTTCTACGATAGGCTGACCAGTAATTGGGTCAACTGCCTGCTCTGTAGATTCAGCTGCTGCATCATCTTTTCCACCACAAGCAGTTAAACTCAAACTACTTATGCCCAATGTCAAAGCTGTTAAGTATACCATTGCTAATTTTCTTTTTCTCATTTTCTTTTTCCGCCTTTCATTTTACTTAATGCTCTCGCACAATAAACTTTATGTTTTTTATGCTTCCGTTACTATCTACTGATATGTTCAAGTCATTCCCATTAAGCTTTCCAGCATCATCCATGGCTCTTATAAAAGCAGCTATCAAATTAAAGTTATTAAACCTTTTATTATAGTGATATTTCTTACCTCTATAAGTTAAATCGAATCCACTGTAGTCACCCTTAGGAGTGTAAATCAACTTTAACTGTACACTGGCTAAACTTGCTATCATTTTCTCAGGATTGTCAATAGGAGTGATGAAGCAGTTTTTCAAAGACTTCGAGCCTTCAAGGAACTTAATGTTCTTATAGCACCAAGGCTCATTTAAAATGATTACTTTCTCATTGTAAAGCTCATCATTCTTATCTAAAGCAGCTATCAATTTATTTGAAGCCTCTCTTAACTGCCGGATACCACTTCTTATCTGCTCCTGTGTCTTTAAGTCAGCATCTAAACTTGCTCTTAAGTTTCTTAGTTTATCTCTAAGCTTATCATAATCTCTATTGAAGTCATTTATATCATTGTAAGCCCCTAAAGCACTTAAGTTCATGCCAATACTCTTTAACTCTGCTAAATATGCATGCCTCTTATCAGTCATTAGAGTAGCAGCATCATTTGCTGCTTTACCTACAACAGCAAATGCAGTTTCAATTCTTTTCTGAAACAGCTTGCTTGATACTCCCTCAAGTTTAAGCTCCAAATACTTCAATATGTTATCTAAGTAAACACCAAAGTCTGCTTTTGTACCATTCCAAGCCTTAGCAGTTGACTCTGCATTATTAACAAGAGAAATGATTTCAGGAATTGCATTGTCATCACCAGATTCTCTCATTGCTCTTACACAATCTCTTGCTTTTTCTTTTATTTTAGACTGCTCAAATAGATTTGATCCACAATAAACTTGCTTTGCTCTTTCCAGAGTTGAAGTATCTAATCTATTTTGTCTTATGTATGCTCTGAACTGAACAGGTGTCACTGAAGCTATTTTTCCATTTAACTCCAGAACATAACCGATTGCTCCGCTATCATCTGAAATGACCTCAAGCACTTTTAACAAGCCAGCTGTATTTCCAGCTGTATTTCCAGCCGTATTTCCAGCTGTATTTCCAACTGTGTTTGTAACTGTTTTTACAGGCTCTTTACTTTCTTTACTGTCAAGTTTTTCAACTTCAAGCTTCTCTATTGAAAATCCATTTGTACCATACAGAATTTGCTGGCCTTTCACATTACGAACAGCTACATTCCGTATTCTTCCCTGTAAAGCATACCTTATAACTGTATCTAAGTTAATTGATAATGTCTTTCTACCATCACTTACATAGTAACCAACACACTTTCCACCTTTAAAAATTCTTTTTACCAGGTATAACACCTATACCACCTGCCAATCTATATAATTATAGATGACTACCATTTAAACTGTTAAGCTGTCTAATTTTTCTTTTTTCTCAGCTACAAGCCGATTATATAAGTCTGTTAAACTCTCACCGTCCATAGTCTCGTTCTCAAGGACTACAACTGCCATGCTCTTCAAAATATCTAAGTTATCTCTAATTTCCTCTTTAGCCTCATTATATAATTCTTGAGCTAACTCTCTCTTTTTGTCTTGAGCCTTTTCTTCAGCAAGTGGAATTAAACCATACTCACTGTCAAAAGCAAAATCATTTATGTAGTGGTCTAACATATTATTTGCTTGTTTAAGGTCTGATGAAGCTCCACTTGTTATGTTTTCAGCTCCAAACACGAGTTCTTCTGCTATCCTACCAGAATACATGCTCTTAACTCTGCATCTTATGTCATTCTTTTTATAGAATAAGGTATCTCCCTCTTGCTGAAGTACCATACCACCTACACCGGATGTATTAGGAACAACACTGATTCGAGCAACCGGTAAACCGTTTAATAACAAACTTAATGCGTGACCACACTCATGATGAGCAACTATATTCAAGTCATCAACATATTTTGTCTTTGTTCTGTTACCATTAAATAATGCTTTCTCAATAGCTTCATCTATGATATCTTGGGTTACTCTTGCTTCTCCCTTTTGAATGCATATCAGCTTAGCTTCATTGCTTACTTGATCTATATCAGCACCTGTAAACCCAGCTAACTGCTTTGCAACTACATCAAGATTTACCCCATCTGTTATGCTATCTCCTAAATAATGCTTTAATAAGGCTAATCGAGTATCTGAATCTCTCGGAGGGTTAATAATGATTTTTCTATCAAATCTACCTGCTCTCACTAAAGCTTTGTCAAGATACTCATAACAGTTAGTTGCTCCAATAACTAAGATGTTCTCTGAACCAGTAAACCCGTCTAACTCTTGCAGTAAAGCATTTAAGGTCTGTCTATGCTCAGAGTTATCAATTCCACTCTGTCGTGAACCACCTATTGCATCAATCTCGTCCAAGAATATGATGCAAGGTGTATGCTTTTTAGCTTCCTCAAATGTCTCTCTAATGTTCTTAGCTCCCATACCAACAAACCTGTCTATCAACGCTGAGCTATTAACTGAAAAGAAGTTCATATGAGCCTCATTTGCTAAAGCTTTTGCTATCATTGTCTTACCAGTTCCAGGAGGTCCAATTAACAAGATTCCTTTTGGTAATCGAACATTGAACTGTGCATATTTATCTTTATCTTGCATGACCTTAATTACATGTTTGATGTCATCAATTACTTCATCCTGTCCAATAATGTCACTGAAGTGTATATTTGACACTTGCTCACTAACCATCTGAGCTTTCTGACCAGATGAGAAGTTAGTCTGCTTCTTCATCAACCTGTAAACCATATACAAGAAGCCAAGGTTAATACCAATTCCAAGTAACATCTGCAACACAGCAAGCATTGTACTTGATGCTCCAAAGCTCCTATACTCCAACATAGCTCCAGACTCTACTATAAGCTGTGTTAGCATCTCATTATTGTTAAGGTAATCTGTAATGTACATATCGCCTAAAACAACAGGTAATTGACCTCTCTGAGTAGGAGTTAACCCCCTCGTTTCCTCTGTATAAACTCTGAATTTAATGTTAGCTTCCTGTGTATCAATGAAAACTGTGTCTATATCTCCATTCACAAGCATCTCATTGAATTGATTGAATGTCACTCTAGTCGGAATCTTGCTCTCTATACTAGTTGCATTTATAACATTAAAGATAACCACAGCTAGTATACAGATCGTTAATGTTAACCATGCTTGCCCAGGAACGCTTTTCTTACTCTTACCACCACTGCTCTTATTTGCCATCCACTAGTCCTCCATTACTTATTTAATGTCATGTCTAATATTTATGCAATAATAAAAGCCAGGTATCCCCCAGCTTTTATTACGCTTCACGTCCTCTATAAAATAAGGAGGCTTTTAAACATGATTTATTCCAAAGCTAATGCTCCGTCCAACACAGTACACAACTCTGCATAGCGTACTGCCATACTTATTATGAAAACCTCCAAGCTAATGCTTGTCTAGTATCTTGCCTAGCCGCTAACCTAAGCAAGATAAGATCAATCTATTGAAATTAAACATCCAAGCTAACGCTTGTCTAATTGCTTGCTCAGATACTGTCTGAACAAGCAAAGCACCAAAGGATTTACAAAGTGAAATTGAATCTCCAAGCTAATGCTTGTCTAAAACTGCCTTAGCCTCTAAACTAAGACAGCTGTAACTACGTATTTTCCAAGCTTATTGCTTGTCTATAAGTTGCCTTGAGTTTTACCTCAAGACAACCCCTATTTTTCAATGGAGAACTATCGCCAAGATACGATATGTTTCCAAGCTTATTGCTTGTCTACAAGTTGTCTTAAGCCTTATCTCAAGACAACAATCTATTAAACTAATAGGAAGAATTATATGTTCCAAGCTTATTGCCCGTCTAGCTACAGCTTACCCTGCTCAGAATAAGCTGTATGTTAAGAAGGTGCCCCAACCCATGCCTAAGGTTGAAGTACATCCGAACTTACTGTTCGTCTAACCCAAATGAGCTTTGCTACAAGCCCATTTGTATATAAAAATTTAAGGAGGCCAGATATGTATGAACTCTTTATCAAAATATCTACCCATCCGAACTTACTGTTCGTCTAAGACTGATAAACTATTTATCACAGTCTACCAATCTCTAATTGCAAGGAGTGGTATACTTTTGTATCCACCATCCAGACTAATGTCTGTCTAAAGCAATTAAGCCGTATCGAGACTTAACTGCTTCTCCTAACGGAGGGGAAGAAAAAATACTGCTAACACGAGTAACAGCAATAACACTTATGACAAATCCGAACTTAATGTTCGTCTATTTGCATCTCAGCCATTAACAGCTGAGCTGCAGATTATATAGCTTATCTATGCTTAACTTTCCAAGCCTTATGTAGCTTGTCTATTACACTGTTTACCTTTATCTGGTAAACAGTGCCGTAATAACATGTAAGTAGGAATTTATCCAAGTCTATTCACTTGTCTAATAGTTCTATAACTTTTAAATTATATCACCCAATACTTAAATGCTATTTTTCAGGTTAGCTTTACTAAGCATCCACCTGTATCCTACGCTATGTTCATTCCAATGAGCTTGCTGAGTTTAATCAACAAGCTCGGGCATAAAACAAATGAGTAAATCCGAGTTGTATGACTCGTCTATTAGAGTATGAAGCTTGATACTTCATACTCCGAGTACAAAACTGAGGAGTGTAATCTAATTATAAAGCAATCCATATACACTTCCAAGCCTATTGCCTGTCTATTACGCAGTAACACCTTTCAATGCTACTGCATAAATCAACTAAATAAAGAGGTTTAATATTGATATTACATTATCCGAGCTACCCTACCCGTCTAATGCCTAAACACCTACTAGTAATGCTTAGGCAGGAATATTTTAAATGTCCAAGCCTATCACTTGTCTATCAGGTAAACACCTCTTTCAAGGTGCTTACCCGAGTACATATGAAGTTTCATTACCACTCCGAGATAACACTCGTCTATAAAGTAGATATCTTGTAAGAGATACCTACTTGTTTATCACAGCTGTAAGTACATGCTTACATTTCCGAGCTATTGCTCGTCTATTAAGTTAGCACCTTTTACAGTGCCAACCTAAGGATTTCTATTGCATTTATTATGCCTTTATGACCGTCAGCACCTTTTAGAGCACTGACGTCATTCTCAGTACAAGTAAATCCAAGCTGTAGCTTGTCTACTATTTTAGTCAACTGCTATGTCAACTAAAATATGTCTGGCAAACGTGTTAACTGCTAAATGTTTCTTAGCTACTATTTTAGTCAACTGCTATGTCAACTAAAATATGTCTGGCAAACGTGTTAACTAAAATCAGCACTATTGTGCCTCTCTAAAGGTAAACAAGCTTATTGCCTGTTTACCTCTGCGTAGTGATAAAATTCCAAGACTTATAGCTTGTCAAAAGGTAGCCACAGCAGTCACCGATGACTACCTGTTTTCTATTTGCTGTAACACTTCGGATTGCTTGTCATCCACAAGTTCCATAGCATCACCTGCGTTCATCCACTGTAATCGAACCAATGTATCTATGTCATCCAGTTCATCATAAGTGCTTATCTTACTCTGTATAGGTAATTCTTTCGAGCTCTGCACTATCTGTAATGTATCATATAAACTCTTATTGTACATTAAGATCTCTATGTTTGAACTCTCTTTTTTATTTGCTTTCCCAGCCTTTGAAGGAGCCACAATTTTGTTAAGGTTCTTACCTTTTACAAATTGATTATACAAACCATTTAAAGCTTCATCAAAGCTTACATGCCGGTTCTTATTGATTCTCATAAACTCCTGGTGAAGATGAATGATATCCCCACCAGAGCCACAACCGAAACAATAGTAAGTATTTGAATACCCGTAAACTCTAAATGATGGTGTATCCTCGTTATGAAGCGGGCAACAACAAGTTGGTTTAAACTCAAAATCAACTGTCTCTCCGTCATAATAAGTGCCCATACTCGGAATAATTACGTTATCAAAGTATGTCTGTATGCTTACTTTTTCTTTAACCTCAGCAAGCATTTGTTGCTTGTCCACTATACAAGCCCTCCCATAGCAACCTTAATGATGTCAACTGGTTCTAACTTATTCATAAGCATCTGAACACTATCAAGTGCTGCCTCATAGCATAAGTCAGAATCTTTCAGGTACTCGATTGCTTTATCAACAGGAATGCCCTTCTCACTTAAACACTCAAGCACATTCAAATACATACCTAAGTAGCCATAATCTTCAAGCTCTTCATCGTCATCATCTTCGTCGTCATCACAGCAATTGCAATTACCACAACCACAGTGACATCCATCCTCGTCATCGAGCTCTTCCTCTTCAGCGTCAAGTGCGTCAGCATCCTCGAAGTCCATCTCGTCATAGTCATTGTCAGGCTCTTCATCCTCAAAGTCTGTCTCGTCGTAATCCTCTTCCTCGTCCTCGTCATCCTCAAGGGCATCGAGATCTAACTCCATCTCAGTGCTTTCCTCTGTATCTTCCTCGTCATCACTATCACCAAAGATAGCTTTATTAAAATCTTCTGCCCAACCGTCTACGCTGTTACCTAAATCCTCACTAGATAAACCTTTTTCTACGTCATTAAAGAAATCGTCGAATGTTGCTTTCTCATTGTTCTTATCAACTTTTCTCTTTCCCACTTGCTTATACCTCCTCGACCATAATGTCTATTGCATCATAAATAAGACTAATCTTATTTAACACTTGCTCACATTCCTCTAGTGTAAGTTCTGTATGATTCATAAGATGCATCACATCCATTTTAATGTAATCATCTTTCTCAAGGACAACCTCTTTTGTATTACCATTGCTATCCTCAATATGCACGTAGACAGCTCCATCCTCTGTAAGATTAACTGTCAGTTTGTTATCCAATTTTATGCTCCTTTTCTCAAACCTACTAAGCCAGTGGCAGTTTTCTAAGCTACCCCCAGAAAATCTGCCAAGGCTTCTTATAACACCCAATCTAACCTCATACTCTCTTACAACCCCCATTATAACAGATTTTTTGATTTTTGTCAATACCTTAGTTTAAAATTTTTAAAATTCTATGCCATCTGTATTTTAAAGGTTGCTATACCCAATCAGCTTATAAGCTCTAACTAATAAACTTTACAGGTTCCAATCTCTCTGTATATTCCAGCGAGGCTCCCAATCTACATACTGAGCTGGGTCAAACTTCTTATTCAGCACCAGTAAACTCTCAATACTGCTTGCCTTTATCTGTATAGGTTTCACAGCATCCCCGTCTTTCACAAAGAAGTTATACTTCGTAATGCCATCCTTACCAATGACTACATCAATCGGTAATGCAATACGAGTAGCTCCATTATATGTAATCTTAGTTACACAAGCTCCCTGAATTGCTCGAATCATATCATCAAGCATTGTATCAACGGGTTCTGAAGCTTCTGGCTCTTCAATAGGCTGCTCTACCTTTCTCTGATTCTTTTCTTTCTTAGCTGCTGTTGCTTTTCTATTTGCTCTGTTCGTAGTGTTCTCAACATTTGCTATGCTTTCCATATTATCTACACCGTTTACACCGTCAAGGAAGAACAGCACCGGAACAGCTGCAAGCCTCGGAAATGCAATTAAGATGTTAACAATCGGCACCAGCATAAGTAATAAGTTAATACCACAAGCTTTTATATAATTAACAAGCACAGTCTTTAACCCAGCTGAAGTTAAGCTCTCAGATAAACTCTTGCACTGCTTGTAACTCATACTGCTATCATACAACTTTGCTATTGCCACATACATATATTTATAGCATAAAGCAAATGTAGCAACGATGACTATAACATACATCAAGGTAAAAAGTAAGAAGAACAGCCCAATCTTACCTTTTAATAATGCCTGTGTAGCAAAAGCAGTTACAAGAACTGTCGGAATGCCAGAAGAGATTATGCATCTCCACCATACTGCTCTAAATACATATATAGTGCTATACATATAATTAGTAGAGTTAGCTATTAAACTTTTAATGCAGTCTACAACACCTACTTCATTTCCACTACATACACTTAATATGTAGTCTATCAATAGTGCTGTTGAACACATCATAATAATGATGCTTCCTATCTGTCCAGCAATTGCTAACAATCCCCCAATGATAGGTACTCTTGAAAGTATACCACCAACTAAACTGATAGCCAACCCTATCAAAGATACTAAGAATGCTACACCAATCATTGTCAATCCATGTCTTGGACCTAAGTTCCGTATCCGTTCTTTTACGCTATTAACATCCATTGCGTCTGCTCCTCCATACATTCATTATAAATAATACACCAGTAAACCCTATAAATACTGCTAGCATCTTTTTGATATGCCTTTGTACTGCTATCATATCAAAATATCTTGAGTTGTTATTTCTAACTTGCTCAGCACTTATCCCATTTACAGCGCCAACTACATCAAGATAAGCACTACCAGTTTTCTGAATGACATACTCATGTTTTACACCAGTCTGCACATCTGAAATACCTTTGTCTTGCAAGTATATAACAACACTGTTGGATAGATCCACATTATCTATAGTTGTACCCTGGTCTCTAATGTATAAATATAAATGACTCTCTTTTCCTTTTTGCTCACATAAACTCTCAAGCCTGCCCAATTCATCTGAAGTTAGTATCGAACTCTCAACGTTAACAACATCATTTAATATGTCATCTGGCTTTAACCTCTGACTAAATTGCAAAGCTATATATCCAACATGAACTGCTATGCATATTATGATAACTATTACACTTATCTTTCTTGCATTTTTCATTTCATAAGCCCTCCACTTAATAATATGAAGGTACTTACAACACCAGTTAAAGCTACAGCCTCCACCATTGAAAGTTCCAACAACTTTATTTTGCTCTGTTTAACTTCTCCAAAGACGTCTCCAGTTAAACCATTTACAAAATATGCTTCATTTCCATTGTTCACGCAATAAACAGGAAGTAATGCACTCATTTTAGATTTCGGAGTGTCATCTCCAATCTCATTCATGACAAGCTTAGTTATGATTTGCTCTCTTTCCTCTCCTGAGTATGCTTCAGAACCAGCTAAGTATGCAGGATTGAATTTCTTAAGCCTATCAGTTTTAACAGGTTTAAACACTCTACGCCCATACTTACACAATTTAGATGATCCCATATAAACTGGTAAGTTCTCTTTTCCTTTCTTAGTGTCAACTAAACAGTATGGGAAATACAATAGGCTAATCTTTAAATTTTTGGTGCTCGGGCTCATGCTTACTTGGCTAATAAACTTTGTCACTTGCTCCTTAGCACTGTCAGCATCTATAACCGGTACTGCTAATCCATCTTTATATGCTTTTGTGTTAGAAGATACCACATTAGCCCCGCAGTTCTCACATACTTGTGCAAGTCTATTGCTTTTTAACACGCTTCCGCATATATCACAGGTCATATCTGAAGTGTTGTCTACTACATCATAAGCTTTTCCGCCACATTTACAATGTAATGAACCTTCATTGTAAAACATTGTTGAACCGCAATGCCTGCACTTGAAAACCACTTGACTACCACCTTTCTTTTTATTTAATTTTTAAAAATAAAAACTACCCTCTTATATTTTAGACGCTATTTTTAAAGCTCTCTGTTTAATTCCTTAAAGCCAAAACCATAACAGGTTGCTTCCACTAAAATCTGATTGATGTCATTTACCACCTTATTGCGAGGAGCAGGAATATACTTAGCCGCTAAGTAATCATGAAGATCCCCACCTAAAGCCTGAACTGGTAGATCTGTTAAACTTTCCAATTCTAATGTATCAAGTCCACAGCTCTTCATCATCCCTAATGCCTGAGATTTATCCAAGCCCCTCTCTAACAGGCTTATATACATACACAATGTATATAACTTCCCATCAAAGTATTTGCACTCTGCTCGTGTGTTGATTAGCTTATTGTCCACATCTGTTACAAGTCTAATCATATTACGAACCTGTATTGCTCGTGCTGAAGTGTTCTTAATACTTTCAGGAGTAAATATCTTACCCATTTTATGCCTCCACCTTCTTTACTTTATGCCTTATTGTTTTTATACCCATACGTCTAAGAACCTCTCTACAAGCATCATCTTCATCTGTTGTGCTCAATGCTATCTGAGTAATGCCTGGCTCTTCCTCAGTAAACAACTGAAATAAACCAGATTTCTTTTTTAATAGAAGCTTACCAGGCACATACAATGCTTTGCAAGAGTTGTTTCCAGCTACTTCAACAGCTACTCCACTACTCTTTAATGTATCAGCGGTTTCCTCAAAAGTATAAGTCTTAAGTCCCATAATGCTCTCCTATCTACTCTAATTGTTTAACAACCTCACGCACCATGTCATCTACACTAGTTCCATTGTAGTTCACAATAAAAGCACCGTTCTTCTTAGCCTCCTTCTGAGCACGAATAGCAGTAGGATGTCCAGTGAATCTTGTGCACACAACTAACATGTCATGCTTTTTAAATATGTTAGGATTGTTCTCTTGATCAATGACGTAAGCCTTTAAACCCATCTGCTCAATTTTAGCTTTATGATTAGGCTGGTTATTCACAATGCCAATCTTTAAGCTATTTAAGATATCAACACATTCAGATAATGACAAACCTTCATCTAGCTGCTCCTTTTCAGAGTCATCTCCTTCTTTTGCAGTCATTTCTTCTATTATCTGCTTGTACCTATCAAATGTTCTTAGGTCTTTAATAAGCTTTGAGTTTTCTTTCTTAAGCTCAGATAAACTCTCTTCTGCATTTGCTCTAAGTACCTTTTCTTCTGTAAGCTGTTCTTTCAAATCTTTAAGCTCTTCCTGCAACTTTTCATAGCTCTTAGGATTTATTGTGTTCTTCTTTAACTCTTTAATAGCACTATCTTTTTCATCTATGCTATCCTTGTATGTTTCAATGCTCTGTTCTAACTTGCTCAGCTTTCTGCTCAATCTCTCAGATTCTTTCTGATATGCTCTAGCATCACCATTTGCTTTCTTTAAGTCAGAACGAAGCTCAATCATCTTGTCAGGAAGATCAAATACGCTTGATCCATCTACCTTATTGCTTAATACAAACTGCTTCATTGCTATATCATTATATACAAGCAATGGATCACATAATTTAGATGCTAACATCAGCTCTGAAAAGCCCTGTAAGCTTGCACCATTTGCATCTGCTTCTTTATTAGTTGCTTCCTCACTCGGCTGGTCAACAGCTATTTCCTCTGTGTCCTTCAAGTACTTACAATGCATTGTGAATACTGCCTCTACTACCAAGTTTTTCTCATTTTCTTTGTAGTAATCACTTGTTGTTTTTGTGCCATCCAGTAAACCTCTAATGCCTAGAGCAAATCTCTCAATGATACTATCTAACTCAACTCTGTACTTATCAAAGTAGAAGCCGCCATAAATTCTTCCAGTATCTCCCTTAAATACTTTATGCTTATTACTCTCATAAATGTCATTGAATCTCTCTAAGATGCTATTCCAAATAATACAAGTAAATACTAAAGCATTTAAGTCTGTATGCACGTTATCGTTCTTCCTAAACAGCTTAAAATACTTTTCAATGTCATCTAAAGATTTATCATGCAACATATATAAGCTGTTAAGTACATCCATTAAACTCCTATGATGCTCAAGGCACTCGTAAGTCAGCTCATAAGCTGCTCTCTGAATTTCTCCTGTCGGATTTTCTTTATATGATGATTTCTCAACAACATCTATGTAGAACTTAGAACTAATTCCAAAGTCCGGAACTATTTTTAAAGCATCTCCCCAAGTAGATCTTGTCAATCCGTACCATGTGAGTGCTCTAAATCTTTTAAGCTCCCTTTTCTCATAAGCCTTGTCCAACTGCATAAACCTGCCTGTCATAGCTAACGGATATAAGTCAGAATCCGAAAATGGGTTATACAGCATACGATACAGCAAGCTAACATAAGGCAATAAATGAGGAGTTAAGTCATACCCTTTATATTTTAATGGCTCTATCGAAATATCAGGTGCACTCTCTATTTTAAATGTCGGATGGGTCATTCACATTTATCTCCTTTCTCATTTATTTTATACCCCTCTATATTATAATGTCAGTTGTCAAGCTTTAATCTTCAACTACTGCTCTTATAACTGCTCCAGTACTTACCTTGATTGACTCCCCATCAATCAGCTTAACCTCCACTTCGGTACTGCCAGGAATTGAACCCATACGATATGATTTCTTTAACTTGCCATCAACCGTATAAATCATAAGCTCACACAGAGTAACATCCGAGTCAACGCTAACTGTGTATTTGCCAGCAGGAAAATTAAAAGATCCTCCCTCATATTCAAATGATTTATAGGAGTTTACAATGTATGTGCCATCAGGAATAACTGTCTCTTTACTAGCCTTAATGATATCTCCACTACTTGGAAGTGTCTCTTTTGTAATGTCAGATTCCATCTCTTTGCCAATACTCTCAACTCCAGATGTAAACCCAATGTTTGTAAATGCTTTGTTGCCAACTAATGCAAACCGAGTAAACATAATAAGTGCTACTGCCACAAGTAAACCTATACCGCAGCAAGCCAGAATTATCTTTTTCTTATGCTTTATGTCTGAAGGACGTTCAGCGTGTTCAACACTACTTGATGTACCATACTCTTCATCCCAGAATGAGGTCACTTCATCACGAGTTTCTTCAACTTCCTCTTGCTTGTTTTTCTTTTTTCCCAGCATCTTATACCCTTTCTTAAGCTATTCTTATTATTTGTGTGTCATCTAATCTATCAAATGTAATTACTATATCTCTATTGCTAGCATTTATTACATAAGTTAGATTATTTGAGTTGATGTAATACTTATCTTTCACAGTTCCAGAGATACAAGAGCTTAACCACTCAACCATCTCCTTACACTCTTTATCATTTTTACACCATATTTTATTTTCAACGTAGACAAAGCCATGCACCCTAAAAATTTCCTTAATGCTTACCTCTTCATTACCCAACTGGTATCTAGAAATTAGCGAGTTGATTAGCTTATTTTTCACTTGTCTACGAGTATCATCCAGCTCATTAGTATTTGCAAATACTTTCTTTGGAATTTTTGTAAGCTTGTCAATTTTTGACTTGTTATAAAAATATATCACAAGTAAACCAAAACAGCCACAACCAAGCACCGTTAATGTCGTACTATCAAGAACTCTGTTGATTACCACCAACATAACTCCAAGTAAACTACACATTATAAATGCATTTATGTTTTCTAAATGTGATATTGGACTTGTAAAAGCTACATTAAACTTTCCACTTAAGTCCTCTGTCTGCTTAATGCCCAATCTCTGAGCTTTAGCAAGTGGCTTAAAAGAAATAGCCTGTCCAAACTCCAAGTTTGTTATGCACACCACTAAACTACTATGTAGTTCTGTGTACTCAATGATTATGTACCTGTCTATTCCAATCGGATGCACTTTAAAAGAAAACCTAGGGCTAATTGACTTAGAAATATATGCCACAAAGTTTTCTATTTCCATGTCACCCCTACATAGAGGTGTTCTACTTATTAAGTATCCATTTCCTTCAAATGCTTTAGTTGCATCCACACCGGCCAATTTTGAAAGATTAACTAACACCTTATAGATAATATTGACATTTTGAGAGTCATTAGTGTACTTTTTAATGCTCTCATTTGTAATTCTAAAGTCTCTATTCGTTTTATCAATGATTATGCAAGTTGCCTGTACTATAAAAGCCCCTAAACCAAGAATATTAGCAAGTGTGATGCTTAACCTCCCTTTTCCAAGTAAACTAAGCAGCACACTGAAAAGTACCATTACAATACTTGAAGCCCATCTCAAAAAGTTATATGTATAATAGTCTTTAAATCCTTGCATACTTGCCTTTCTTAAGTATGTAGGGTGAACTAAATGTCCACCCTACAAATTCTATGCTTTACTTTACTCTGCAATTGTCTCAGCTTCAACTGCCTCTGTAATCTCTGAAGCCTCAACTGTTTCAGCCTTGTCAGCCTCAACTGCTACACTCTGAGCCTCAGCTGCCTCAGCTGCCTCAGCTGCCTCAGCCGTTACTTCCTCGGATTCAGAAGCCTCAACTGCTTTTTCAGATGCTACTTCAGCAGAAGTAGATGCTGCATATTTAGCTTTTACTTCGTTAATAGCCTCTAAAATAGCGGATGCCTCGCTATCCTCAACTTCAGTTACTTCCTTAACGTCCATCATAATCGGAGGAATACTTCTTGTTTCAGCACCAGAGTAAACAACCTTTAAAATCTGGTCAGGAGCATACTCAGTAGCCTCTAACTTGAGCTGCTTAACACCAGCATAAGTGTTTACAAGATACTCTCCACCATCCATGTTCTGCATTACATGAACTACAAGCTCTGCACTATCCTCAGATGTTGTAACCTCAGGTAAACATGCTGACATCTCATTCCACTCTTCAGTGCTTCTTAATGCCTCAGCCTCATCAATTACGTCATAACTGGTTGCTGAGATCTGACCCGGATAACTCATAGCCATTGTACCATCAGATACGATCTTAACATATGAACCCTGCTCCGGAACCTCTCCATCAAATGCAACATAAACAGGTCCATTTGCATACCATACTAATGTCTTACCATTAAATGCAGTTCCAAGCTTATCGCTTACTGCAATCTGACCATATAGAGTCATGCTACCATCTTCATTCTGCTTCACATCTTTGTACACTGTGTAGTCAACATTTGTAAATTCAGCTACGCTATCATCTGTAAGCTCAACTTCATCTCCACCATCAGATACCTCAGAAGGAGTTGCTTCCCCTACACTCTCAAGCTCGGTCTCCACCTCTGGTGCTTCTGTAGCCAGTGCCTCTGTAGCCACTGAAGGAGCAGGAGCTTCCTCTTTCTTTCCACAACCAGTAATAGCTGCTGTTGTCATAGCTGCCACACACGCTGCAAGCATAATTTTCTTTCTCATAATGTTCTTTCTCCTCTCAATATGTAACTTGTATTCCGCTGACATTTGTCAGCAATGCATATCAAAGCTATGAAACCTTAATATGCTTAATAAACATTGTCTGTAGTGTCATCATAAACTATCTGACATACCTCACCAACTAATGCCTTGACTTCCTCGATACGCTTAGTTTCGCCTGTAATACTTAGTACCATAGGCTGTCTAAGGTCAAACCCCATGATACCTAACAGAGATTTAGGGTCTACACTCCTATTTCCTCTGCTAAGCTCGAAGTCAATGTCTGTCAGTGAACTTAAAGCATTAACAAACTTGCTAACGTCATTCAGCTTAATTTGAATGTTCTCAGTCTTAATCACAACTGTTCTCCTTTCTTTTTAAATGCTTGTCTACTATAAGCTTAGCACCATTCTCAGGATTACTTAACATTCTGTTAAGTTCAACTTCGCTAAACTCCATGTCAGTGAAGATTCCTCTTAAGCTCTCGTCTGAAGTCAAAACCACGCTGTCATGCTTAATTCTTTTTACGTAGTAAGGAACTACCGGCTGGTCAAGTACCAGTTTGAACTTGATGTCCCTACTTACAATAGATGTTTCTTTTTCATAGTCAAAAGCAAAATAAACTTTCTTTGAGCCGTACTTATAAAGAGTATTATATAAATCCTCTAACTTAATGTATGTCTGGTTTACCAGCTGTTCAGGTGTGCAAATCTTAAAGCCAACACTTGAAACACCATCGCACTCATTAAACCTAATTGCACTATCAGTCAGTTCAGCGATTGCCTTATACTCTATACTGCCATCTTTCTTATGCACAGCACAGAAATCACCAACACAAGGATGACTCGGAACAACAACCTCAATGCCATTTGCTTTAACGTATGTAGCCATAGTTACCTCCCATTGCTTGTACTCTTTCTTTTTTCAACCTTACATAGTATATTTTACCACAATTTTCCTATTTTGTCAATATATTTCTTTAAAATTTTTAAATTGACGCTCAATAAAGTTATGCTGCTTAGTATTTACTCAATAAGCCTATCTCTACTACAAGGCTCTAACTGCAATATACCGTTGTACTCTCTTAAACTACCAATGCTATCAAGATCAATATTCATGTTACTTAGTTTTACACGACCTATATAAACAAAGTAGTTACTACTCTTTACGATTGCCTTAGCTACTTCATCTGACTTAAACCTTTGGTTTATCTTCATCAATGAACTCGCCAAACTAAATATATAACACGCTTACACCTCCATATTATAGCACGAATAGCTGACATATTGCTATGCCACTAAACTTTATGCATCATATTCTCTATCTCGAAGTAACTTGAAGGCTTCTTTGATGTTGAACATATCTCCTGTAAGCTCCTTCTCCTGTAACTCGGAGTATAACATATCAACAAAGTTGCCATCCTGTAACATTAAAGTACATATGCCGTTCTCTACAAGTCTTGTTACTAATGCTCTGGACTTACTTCCATTGACATCAATCATAACAATGCTGCCTACAACAACTTCATTATGTAAGCTGTTCATTACTTTCTCCTCGATAATATTCATGTCATAGTTCTTAATAATCTGCCCTAAACTTGTAGTGCCAAAGTATGAAAGTAACTTTGTATGAGGTAACTCCATTAGTTTCTTGATAATCACTTTCTCTGAATTGCCTCTAAACACCTCTATGCTCCTTTCCTAAATCACGCTGTATATGTAATATGCAAGACCACTAAAGAAAATAAAGCTTGATAACTTTTGAAGCTTATATGGTATAAAAGACCTACTAAACCTACAACAGCAGTCCAGCCCTTACAGTAAAAGCAACAGCTGTATCCTCAATGACAGTGTCTTTACAAGAGTGAACTTGATCATCTCCAACCAATGTGCATGTGCCTGTTTTTCTCCAGTCATCAGACAGTTCATAATGCTTATAAATAGATTCTACCATGTTTACTCTTTCGTTTTACCCCAGTCAGCATGCTCTTCCATTAAAGTATCACATACCTCAACAAATAATGTATAAGCCTTATCATTGTTATTCTCTACTTTGTCAAGCTCACCCGTGTTTTTCTCAAGCCAGTTCCTATCCAGCATGTTATACACACCTTTCCATGTCTCTCTTCATTGTCTTGATTTTCTCTGACTGACGCTTATCATAGTTATGCTTGCCTTCAGCTAAACCAATAAGTACCTTCACATTTCTACCAGACGAATAAACTTCTAAAGGTACTAATGTAAACCCTTTCTGCTGTACCTGTCCAAACAACTTGCTAATCTCTCTTTTTGAAGCTAATAGCTTTCTTTCTCTACGCTCACCAAGGTAATCATAGTCATTCACAGTTTCCCATCTGCTCACAAACATCCCCTCAATAAACAGCTCATTGTTGTGGATGTCACACCAACTACCTTTGAGGTTCACCCCCCCAGCCCGAATGCTCTTTACCTCATTTCCAGCCAGTACAATCCCACATTCTAATGTCTCTCTAATAAAGTAGTCATGATAGGCTACTTTATTAGAAGCATACACTTTCTTGTCACTCTTGTTCATGTTAGTCCTCCACGTTTAAATCAGGAAAATAAATGACCATCCCCATACCCATATTGTCGGATCTTATATCACTGAAATACTCCGACAGCTTAATGTCCTTTACTTTATCTAAGATGTAGTCGAATAACTCTGCAAGTAAACCCAAGCTTATACTCATGTCAGGACCATCTGAAATTGCTACACAGGTCTCTCCATACATGTATCTACCGGAATAATCAGAGCTAAACTCTAACTCATACATCTCACAGAACTCTTTGATACGCTCAATAATTTTATCCTTCATGCTAATATTCCTCCCCATATAGGTTAGTCTAAATCACAATAGCCCAAAATGTAAGTATTGAAGCATTTCTCTTTCTTTTCTCTGATACTCTGGTATTCATAGTAAGCATCTTTCAACTTACTCATATGATTGAGAAATGTTTTATAATGCTGATATTTTTTATTAAAGATTGACTCAATAAACCCTGCATATTCATCTCTATCAAAGATTAAGATATGGCTAAAACCTGGCATCATGAGAAAATCATCAATGCTTACATCTCCAATCCTACGCCCTAACTTAAACTGATTCAAGTTTAATCTGATATGCTTAGCCATATCAATGTAGAACCTGTCAGCTTTCTGATTGTCTCCACAGGTAAACACGTGCTTAACCTTATCCCCATTAGGCAGTTCATAGTTAAATCTAGCTGCTTCATGGTCACTTAATGTGCACCCTTTCACACGATTACGCCACATAAACTCAAACTGACCTTTTGCTTTATGGAAAGCCTCTAATGCATTAAGTACTGCATCATTCTCTCTCTGTTCAAGTTCTGCCATTCTTTCAGTGTATGAATCCTCAAAAGCCTTAGCATCTATCAGACTACACTCAGCTAACCCACAAATACAGAAGTACCTAAGTGCACTTAAGCTGTTCAATCTGTTAAAGCTAACTGCTAACTTATTGTCAATGCTTACACTCTCTAAGACTACTACTTCATTAGCGAAGCCATCCTCAAGTAATAACTCTGTCTTACAAGCGTTCTTTTTAGCCTCTACATAATAACGATAGTTACCAACTCTAATTTCAAGCCTTTGTGACTCTACTGCTAAGATCTCAAAATCTAACGGATTGTTCACTTTCATCTTCATAATGTACCTCCACACTTCTATCCCTATCAATTTACAAATACATTATATCATATTATTTATATTTTGTCAAGAACTTTTCAAATAAAGATGAGGCCAGATCCTGTAAACCTAACCTCATGTAGTCAACCCAATGTTATGTAGCCAACTCAACCTATGCTACCTCTAACTTTATTAAGCAAACAACGTTATTGATTGTTAGTCTTGAAAATTCTGTATGATTCACGGTTTTCCTCTTATGTTAAATGACTTTTCCAAGTACTAATTCATTAAATAACTGCTGCTTCTTATCTTTAAGGTCATCTAATTCCTCAATGATGCTTCCAAAGGAATCTAACAGCTTATTAGCTTCATATTCAAGCCTATTAGGCTTAATAATGCCGAGTACATCCACAAGCTTAGCAAGAGTTTTAGCGTCCAACTCATGTAGACGTTCAAGCTTAAATGAAGGAATGAATGATAAAACATTTAAACCGTATGCTTTCTCTTTGCCATCATTCTTCACTACTTTAAGCTCGTAGTCTACATAACAGTCAGATCTGTTATAGGAGATAAGCTTAGCACAGGTTTCACGCTTTCTTTCATCAGCATCAATTTTGCCTAACGTCGCAGAGTAAACTTCCTCGCCGCATCTGAATCTGATGTAATTAGCTTCTGCACATAAGATCTCTACGTTTCTAATGCTATCTTTTATTTTCTTACGAAGCTTATCAACAAAGGTATCGTACATGGCCTCTCCATTGAAAGTCATGTCATCATAGTTAAGTTTGATTTCATCTAACTCCATCCTATACTCTTCTACAAGCTTCCCAGTAGGATTGACAGTTCTAACCAGTCCCATGTAAGCTAACAGACCCACTAAACCTCTTACGCCTACATCATTGAAGCAGTAGCCAATATCAGGGGACATACGCTCTTCAGTTTTACTAATGACTTCATCCCCACATGCAAGGTAGTAATAGCCATTATTACAGTATTCCACAACATACTTAATGCCCTTATACCTGAATGATGTATATGAAGTAGATATATAGCTAATACTAGTAATTGCTGAGTAGTCATCAATCATAAGCTTATTTTCTGTATCTCTCATACTAATACCTCCATTTCTTATACACCTATCTTACCGCATTATTTTCATTTTGTCAATAACTAATTTTAATTTTTATATAAAAGATTTTGCTTATGCTTGCCCCAGTTTGAACTCACCTTAGCGAAGTTATAAGCTTTCTTATCATTTACAATGACTGGTTTTTCTGTATAAGGCAATGATTTTTTCTCTTTTATAGTATAGACATACATTATCATAGTGCTCAATGCTGCACTCCAAAGCATTACCTCCACACTCAAGTATGTTAATTACTTTGTTAGAGTCCTGAAATCTTTTAGCAAGCAGGCATCAAGAAATAATGTCAGATGTCTTATGCTTTACGAATAAACAACTGAGATGGTCTGCCTACCCCACGCTCTTTCTCTCCTGTAGCTTCTACATAAGGCTGAATGAATCTTCTGAATGCCATAAACTCTCCTCCAATGAAGAACTCATACACATCTTGTAGGTCTCTTAATGTAAATTGCTCATTAACAAGATAGAAAATGTCATTTTTTCCATATACATGGTCTAAAACATCATTTACAGCATCACACAAGAAAGAATCGTGCCCATGCACTAACTCAACAATGTTACCATCTGCATCTATTACGTCAACACTCACAACTCTTGAGTTTGTACCCCAGTTAAACTTCATGTCGAACCACTCACTCTGCCCTCTATTATATGTTACGTCAGTATTTCTTACTAAAGCCACATGAGATACAGTAATTGTTCTACCTATCTCTCTATATGCTTCATCATAAGCATGAATCTGTCTAATATATGGATTTACTGCATTATCCAATGTTGATAGTAGTAAATCTCCAATCTCATGGTCATTGTCTAAGTCAACAACCGGTAAACTCCATTTGCTACCTTTCTTAACAAGCATAACCTTAACAGTTCTAGTGTCCTTCTTCTCTCCAGCAAATGCTATCATAGTAGCCCTAACGTCCAAATACATAACAAAACCTCCGTTGTCTAATTTTACAATTTTATTATACTATATTTATAACACTTTGTCAATATATTACCAAAATTTTCTAAATACTTAGCGTATGCTTCATAAGTTTAGCTAAGCTAATGTTTCTTTCTTATGCTTTACATTTTAATGCCTATCCAACCAATCTTACACGTCTATACTATTAAGCCATCAACTAACACCTTTAAGCATCTGTCTTTTTTAAGTTCTTAACCTTTTTATCTTTAAGCCAATGTTTTCTTTTTATTTGTAATTATTTTCTCAGATAGGTCAAGACTCACTTTTGAAGACTCAGGATTTTATGAACTGCTAGCCAATTTTTCCAACCAAGCTTAGCACCATTTTTCACCCTCTCCAATCTTTTACCCCTTGACTCAACCTTAATAGTTACACTAAGCCCATAAACAACAAAACCAGGACAGTCTATTACCTGCCCTGGCTCATATGCTCTAAGTAAAACTCCAAGTTAACAAATCCAATAGTGTCATTTCTGCCCCTCCAACTAGTTAATATCCAAGTCTGATGCAGCAATTCTAATGATTGAGCCATCTTTTGCTCTACCAACTACTTCTGCGATGCCAGCATTGCGAATCATTCTGCTACAAATAACACAAGGAGTTGGGTCTGCGTATTCACCTGTTTCCACCTCTCTACCCACAATGTATAAGGTTGAATTAAGCATCTGCTCCCTACTTGCACTGATGATTGCATTTTGCTCTGCATGCACTGAACAGCACAGCTCATATCTCTGTCCTTTCGGTACATTTAAACTTTCTCTTGTGCAAACACCTTTATCAATGCAGTTTTCCATTCCACGAGGACTACCATTATACCCAGTTGAAATAACCTCGTCATTCTTAACAATAACTGCTCCATACTGCCGTCTTAAGCAAGTACTTCTCTTTAAGACTGCCTCTGCAAGTCCTAAGTAGTATTCATCTTTTAAAGGTCTCATTTTCTTTCTCCTTGCTATCTGTCAAGTAATAATGCACAGTCTAAACCATCTCCACGATACTCAGCATATTTCTGAGATGTCTTGTAGTAGCTAGCTTCTGCCTCATCAGCCTCTACATTTCTACGAACAGCCTCTAAACCAACTGTCATTGTAGCTACGATTACACCATTAGTATTGCTGTTGATTATCTCACGCAATACAGGGTCATCTGTACTGCCAGCATCATTTAATGCTAACAAAGCCTTTTCTAATGCTAAGAAGTCATTCTCAGACAGCTGTTTCAGATCTAACATAATGTATCCTCCTTGCTTAAAGCATCTACCATATTGTTTAGTTCTTTTGCATAAGACTCTAACAGAGATTTTACATGCTTACGCATCTCGACTTCTCTTGAAGTATCATCTGAACTAAATGCTAAAGCCATATAACCATAAGCCATACGCTCAACTGTTTGGCTTCTTATCCAGTCTAAATATATGCTTATATAATTTAGCCATGCTTAGTACCTCTTTCTTAACTATGAATTTATTATATCACATTATTTATATTTTGTCAATAACTTTTTGAACTTTTTAATCTTCCATGTCATCTGGCTCACTTAAGCATGGTCCACAACCACAGAGATCCTCATAACAATCCTGAGCATGCATGTCATCTAACTTTGCTTCAATCTCTTGCATCTCTGCTTCTTGCATCTCTGCTTCATATGCATCTTTTGATGCCTTTAAACAGTTAAACTCATAGTCATTGACGTCCATCACATGCTTAAAGTCATAATATCTCACGAAGTCACTTACAGAGTTCTCGTCTACTAAAACTTTGAAGCCATTCTCTGTAAACTCAATAGCATCCCCCTCAGATAATACAAAGCAATCGTCATAATTGATATGCACATGAATATAAGCTCTATACTGCTCCCAATCTATGAAAGAATGCTCTTTACTTCCCTCACGATACTCTTTTCTTAGCCAATGTTCCTCAATATCTAAATAAGTTGCATTGGTCATAACTGAGCTACAAAACTTATCTCTGAAGATCTTGCCATTGTTCTGCACCCAGAAACAAGGCTGCTTAATTTCTAATGCACCTTTTCCATCCATCACAGATCCTACTGTACTATGCTCATAAACACCATAGTCGTGCATAAACACCTTATGGTCAGTCAGCTCAAATAACTTGTCTAAAATCTCTTTGTAGTTGCTCTCATTGATAATTGTGTATGCCATTTTCATTCTCCCTTTACTTTAATAATGCTGTATCATAGATTGTATAGTCACACCTGTAAACTCACGCTTTTCTCTTTTTCTTCAGTGACTTAATATGTGACTTAATATATTTCATCTGCTCTTCATCCTCTGCTTCCTGGTCTCTATTCATACCATTACAAAGTACAACAGAAACAATCATGCCAGCAAACAATAACACAAAGATGATACCAGCTATAATCACAATTAAACTCATATGCATCACCTTTCTATATGAGCAGATAAGCAGTTGTCAACCAACCCCTTATCTGCTCCAACCATTTATACAGTTACTTTATGTAAGCCGCCATGATACGTCATGGACTGCTTGTCTCCACCGATCTTAGGTGAGGTCTTTTTCATTGCTTCTCTCTGCTCAACAGCTCTCAGCATCTTGTTGATTTTGAAGTCCTTGTTGTGAATTGCTTTTCTTTTCATGCCAATATCTCCTTTTCATTTGTCATTTTCTATAACACATTATAACACATTTTAGTTATTTTGTCAATAACTTTTTATCAAAATTTTTATTTTATTTTTGAGTAAATGCTCTACTAGTAAACTTAGCCCAAATCCTCATGTCAGTATCAAGATTTTAATAGCTTAACTGCACCACGCGCTGGTCTTTCAAATAGCTTTAAATGTTCTAACTGCTCTTTTGGTAATGTATTATCAAAAGTAAAGCTATTCATGTCAAAGCTATAATAAGAAAACTCATTTATACGTTTGATGTTCTCCATCTCTCGCTTCTGCCAAGCCACAACATCAGAAGTACTAAACTCTGAATCCCAAGGCTTTGTACTCAATGTCCTGGCAGGAAGCTTATCCAGTAAACTAAACCTGCTCCATCGAGCATCTTTTAAGATGTCAGCTACTGATTCAGCCTTTGTATTAAAAGTCATATCAAAGACTAACTTCTTCTTAATAGGCTCCTTCAAGAGTTTGTATGTCATGTCATTAGGGTTATCCTCATCCACCCAAACATATACATCTCCAAGGTATATCGCTCGTTTTAATGCTGTCTCATAAACACAGCCAGGCTCCCATTTTGTAGTCTTTTTCGCTTTCTTATACTGCAACTTATAACGTGTATATGCCATACAACTCTCGTACTCTGGCATATTAGAGTTAATGAAAGCTGGCATACCATTTATTGAAGCATACTCAACAGGTTCCTTAACGACACCATTCACAACCGTATTGTTAGCTAACAAACTACAAAGGATCTTACTATCAATCTCAGCATAAAATACAAGATTTTCAGGAGTTGTAACTACACAACGCCATGTAGAATACCAACCGCTCCTTGAAGCCTGTCCAGGACTTGAAACGATCTGAAGCTTCAAGTCCTTGTTATTAGCTGTTACATAAGGCTGAGTAGGTTTATCAAATGATGTTAACTCATTCTTTGTCTGCCCAATATGAACTTTTAATGTATCATTATAAACATATGTACTCTTACCTGTTCTACTCATGCAACCTCCTATTTATGCCCAAGTTTACTCTCAAGCAGTTTAACTACATCCGAGTAAACAGCCTCGATGTCTTTATTTGCATCAACCACTTTTACTGTATCCGATTTCTGTTTTGCAAGCTCCAAATAAGCACCTCTACGCCTATCAGCTAATCTAATGCTTCTAGCATCGAGCCTATTAACATCCCCTTGTAAACTTCTCTCCAATGAAGCAGCAGGGTCAACATCTAATAAGATGTATAAATCAGGAAGCCACTGTTCAAGCAGTCTTTTATGCAAACTCTGAATAAATCCTAGATCTCCATGGTTTACAATGCCTTGATAACACTCTGTTGTCATAGCAAATCTATCATAGACGACTACCTTTCCATCTTCTACTGCTCCAGCCACAACATCGCTGATTAACTGGCATCTACTTGCTTCAAACAGTAATAGCTCTGTCATATCACACATTGTAGAGTTCTCTTCATCAAGTAGAATGCCTCTGATTTTTTCTGCTAAAGGGGAACCACCAGGTTCCCTCACGAATACAGGCTCATAACCCATATTTTCAAAGAACTTCCTCTCCTTTAATAAGCCGATGATTGAAGATTTACCGCAACCATCAATCCCCTCAAATGCTAAAATCATTTACTTATGCCCTCCTAAACCCTATGCTAGCTTCTCTTTTCCTCAGAGCTTCCACCCTTATAGTTGTAGATTGGTTTAAGCCTATCCACAATATCTACAGTAGGACTAACTGCACTGATGATTGACTGAGCATCTTTATATGCCATAGGGCTTTCATCTATGGTGTCTCTACCAATACAAGTAGAAAAGATACCAGCCATCTGTTCTTTATATGTCTTGACTGATAAACTTTCCTTGCAGTCTGCTCTACTATAAAGCCTACCAGCACCATGAGGAGCACTATAGTTCCAGTCAGGATTGCCTAAACCTTTACAGATTAAAGCCCCATCTCTCATGTTTAAAGGAATAATCAACTGATCACCAGCTTCAGCACGTACAGCACCTTTTCTAATGATGCATTTCCCATCAGTATCAATGTAGTTATGTATCGTATCGAAGCTCTCAATCTCATGCAGTTTCAGCTTCTTAATGATGATATCTGCTATTGTACGACGATTTTCAGAGGCATACTCCTGACAAATTCTCATGTCATGTAAGTAATGCTTGAAGTTAGCTCCAGTCACATAAGCTAACTCATAAGGTACATCGCCAATCTTAGGATATTGAATTGACTTAATTGCTTTATCAAGGTCTTTACCAGATAAACCTGTAGCTTTAACTGCCTGCACCTTATCATAATACGTACCACCATTATTTCTAACGATAGCTTCCTCATAAGCCAAGTCCTGATAGAATTTTGCTACCTGTACACCAAGGTTTCTACTGCCAGAATGAATCAGTAAGTATAACTGATTAGTTTGAACGCTATGCCCTACCTCAATGAAGTGGTTTCCACCACCAACTGTACCAAAACCAAGTCTAACTGCTTTTACATTCCCTTTCTGACACCAGAGGTTCTCTAAGCCAAGCAAACTTACTCTACTATGCTCATCCTTTCTGTCAATGTCAACATACTTACGAACCACACTGTCAAGCTTAGGTAAATCAATGCTGTTTTCTTTTAACTTGATGGCTAAAACACCACAGCCAATGTCTACACCAACTATATTAGGGCATACACCTTTTTTCTCTTGATTACTAAAGTCTATTGTTGTACCAATCACACAACCCTTGCCATCATGGCAATCCGGCATGATACGAACCTTAGTTCCTTTCATATAAGGCTGATTTAACATGCTCATTATATGACTGATTGCATTGTTTTCAACGATATCTGTATAAACCATTGCATCAGCATATTTTCCTACCAAGCTAATCATTTGCTATTCTGCCCTCTCCCTCTAAATAGGTATCCATTCTTACCAACTGTCTGTATTCATTCACTTTATATGTTACAATACTCTCATGCCCATAACACACTTCAACATCCCAAGCAAAACCATGCTTTGCTAAGTTCTCAATGTCAAGGTCAATCACGTTCACAAATCTCAGCTTAAAATCATTGCTGAGCCAACTCTTTAGTACATAACGCTCGTAAACCTTATTCTCAAATGTAATCTTAGCCAGCACTACGCAAGCATCAGATTTTCTTAAAGCATCTGCCAGTATGTTATAAGCCTCACGATCATCTCTTAATGTTGACAGGTCATCTCCATTATAGCTAACATCCACAACAGGAAAGCCATCTTTATTTTTATTAAGCCACACACCAAACTCATGTGCTGAGTTAGCACGAAGCTTTTCTCTCTGTATAAACCCAGTTGGTAACACAAAGCCAGTTTTTCTTCCTACCTGTAAAGCTAATAGCATATTAAGCATCCTCCTGTTTAAACTCTGCTGACCTTTCTTAAATGATTATCTGAATCATACACGTAATACCCAATACACTGAGTTCCGTCATATTCATCAATGCTCCATAAGATTTTCTTTGCTTTCAAGTCATCAATATCAAGCTCCTCAATCTTAATGAGAGACATATGAGTATAATTCTCATCGCTGATAGCATTTACTACTGCATATCTCTCAAAGTCCTTAATCTTGATATGCACCACACCCACACTATCAGGCTCACTTAGCATTTCTATTACTTTATCAAATATTGCATCTGTGATGACAAGCTTGTCATCAATAACAGGAATGTCAGTTCTGGATTCTAACCAGTTAGCAAACAATTCTGCCCGCTCAACAACACTGTTGCCTACACAAGTAAACCCCTTCGGATACTTGAAGTTACCGTAACTTGTATGTAATGCCAGCTTCATATCTCTTATGCTCCTCCCGTATCATTTATACACCTATTATACCATATTCCTTTTATTTTGTCAATAACTTTTTCACAATTTTATTTAATTCTTATATAAAGTAGGCTAACAGTAATCATTATTAAAGCCATTGCAGTCCACCTCAAAGTCAGATTCATATATCTCAGTAGCTTGTTAGGATTAACTATTAACCCAGTAAACTTACTCCCAAATGCATAAACAACTGATGATAGCCCTAAAGCTACCACCAGTTAAACCAAATTTTAATAGCTGCACCAGCAATTACAAGCAGTACCCCCCCCCCTATGCCACCAAATAAGTAAATCCAAGCCGTGTTCTCATATATCTCGTTTGGGTTATCAAGATTCACCTTTAATGTCGTTTGGTTAATGCAACGACTTGATCTACTCATATTGCTCTTAACTATATTCTATGCCATTTACAGCATACTTATATGTTGCATATTATTGTTGAGGTGTGACCATCGCTATTCCTATGCTTCTGACAAGCCCACTTAACGATCACAAATGGAACTTCTAAGCTGCATCTGATAAACCAACTCCAGTAATCACAAATAAGAATGCTAAGCTAAGCCAAATATCAATGCCCAACTTCTAAGCCTCCTTGCTCTTCTTTTTTCATTCTTTTCTCTCCTTTCCTATTCGACCTTTCTGTAACTTATCTTTTTAACCAACCCCTTCAAAACCAACCTTTCTTGTTTTTACACGTCGGCATGCACATGCATACTAAAATTTTTAGTACTGCTATACATTCTGAAAACTCAATGCTATACTCGATTTTTCTGGTTCTGAAAGGTTTATTCTTGTGGTTAACCAAAACTTTTTCACTTATAAGATTTTTACCACAGAAGATGATTTGTTTTTATATAGTTTAAAATTAGCCTTAATGATATACATTTTTCATCCAATGCTTCTCTGCATCAGTCAAATCAAATAAACTCATAAGCCTCTCATTTAACTCTTCTATGCTTTCATCTGGTTTAACATCAAGCTCCGGAATATATGGAACGTAATCAAAACTACTTCGAGTAATATTTACTGAACCAGTGCACTCCAGTAAACATACACGTACAAACTGAGTTCTCAAATACTTTACAAGTGCTTCAGCCTCAGCTAACGTCTTAAAAGACTTGATTAACAAGTAACTCTCTGTACACACCACACCAGGCTCAAGTATAAAAGGTCTTAACATGCTTTTCTCTATGTTCCACCCGTCATTTAACAACTTTGTCACGACTACTTTATACTCACTAAGCTCATCAAAATCTTTAACTCGTTCTCTACTAATAAACCTTGCTACTCTCTTAAAGTCTAATGCTCCAACTACTTTTACTTGTCCACTCTCAGGAAGCTTCTTAAATTCTTCTGTACTTATTTTAAAATAGTTACGAGGTTTAACAAAGCTTCCAACATTATCATAACAAGCATTTATTTTAGCTAATAAGTTAGCACCAGCATTACTTCTAAGTATCACATTGAACTGCTTTAAGTTCCTGTAAGACTTGCTACTACCATCATCTACAAGACATTTTCCTTTATAACTGTTAGACCATATAAAGTAACTAAGCCCTCCACCTATCTTTATGCCTTCAAATATATTAGGTATGTTTACAAGCCTCTTCAGTTTTTCACTGCATATCATTTTCTCTCTGAAGCCATCTAAACCTTTCCCACCTGTCTCCCATTTAGAAGGCACTATCATTGAAGTTATATGCCCCAATTCCTGTCCAAGTGCTATAAACTTATGATAGATTGTCCTACTTCCATCTTGATAAGGTGGATTTCCAATTACTATGTCAAACATCTTTATCTCCTATTAAACTTTCTCTTTTGCTCCCTCACTTCCAACAAGGAAGTATATACTGTTATACTGCAACTATTTGTCAGCAAATGTAGCATCTACGATATCTCTGGGAATCAGGAAAGCCACAACACCACAGTCAGAGTTTGTGAATCTCAAAACACCAAGTCTTGAGTTTTAATATTTATTGTATCACTCTTTGTCACTTTCGACCTTGCCATTGCTCTTTCACCTCACTAAATATTAAAATAAAATTTACTTTTTATGCTTAATGAAGTCGATTTACAAGCTAATACACCATTATTACTTGCTACCAAAATTGTTAGTCATGCTACACTAAGTTATTGATAAGATAGCATTTTCAAAAGTATTGTTCTTATCCTCTATCATAATCAATGTAATGCTTCTACCAGTTATAGTCAAGCTAAAAGGAACTAAATTATGCCTACCCTTTAAACCAATATAGCTTCTATATACATATATTTCATGTATCTCAACCAGAGGTAAGTTCTTAATTTTAGTTAATACATCATCACGAGATAAACCCTCATATATGAAATACTTAGCTACACCAATAGAGCCATAATCTTTATTCAATATATGTATTGGTCTCTCTTTCTCTGCTAATCTCATCTAACCAAAATGCCCTTTCTTTGTCTAAGACTGCTTTTATTAAGCCACTTGTAAACAAACTCAGCACACCAACTGCTACATACAGCATGCACCCAGATGCTCCAATATTTACAGCTGCTAGCATACCACAAATAATTGATACAAATGCAAAGAATGCTCCAACCCGAATGCCAATTTTATATCCTAATGTATACTTATTTTTCATATATCCTCCTATCCTATGTATCCAGTTAAACCCACTGCTAAAGCAGTTAAACCTATCAGCAACATCACCACTCCAATACGAGCATATACAGCAGATTTATTCCAGTTCAATCTTGTTAAGATGCCTCCAACCATGCTTAGAACAGCACCTGATATAGTTACTATGTCAGTATTATCTATACTGTTTAAGAACTCTTTCACATGTTCAACTCCTTTATCTTCGTGCTACAATGTATCCACCAACTGTTCTTATTAACATTCCAGAACGTATCATTGATTTGATTGTATCTTGAACGTCCACAAGCTCAATGTTTCCACGACACATTCGTTTACACTGATTCAACAAGGTTCTCTCTGTAAACATTCCCATGCACAATGCTATTTGAGTTACTTGATAACACGTTCTCTGATCCATCAACAAGCCTCCTTTATTTTTAAAATTTATACCCCATTATATAAAAAAGCATTAAATAATGCTCAATGATTACTTAATGCTTACGAAAGTATTCTAAAGTTCTAAACTTATTAACGCCATCTTTATACTCATAGTTTAATACTAATAATGAACGAAGCCCCACATTAAATCCACAAGCATAATCAGGTAATCTACTGACTACATAGAACAAGTTCTTGCTGTTATTCAACATATCAAAGTCTTTCTTTTCTAATAAGTAGTCAGCTCTATCTATAAAGACTAACCTACCAGATAAACTTGGATTGAAATGCTCACAGTCTTTCTTTGTCTGTATAATCTCTATCTTATTTAAGTCAAAATTAGATTGAGTTGCATCTCTAAATACATTCTCACGTAAACTATACTCTAAAAGCTTAATCATATAAGTCTTTCCTGTACCAGAATCCCCACAAAGCATCATCTTACTTGAGTTGATAGGTAGTTCAATGTCTAATATGCTGTTCTTAATGATTATAGAGTCTATAAGATCTTTCATGTATGCCTCCTTACTACTATGTCAAGTCAGTAGCAAACTTACGAGCTGTCATTATAATGCCATCCACAAACACATTGATGTCAGACTTACAAACGATGTCATTGTTGACATAAATGTTTATATCTTTATCTGTAAGCCTTGAAATCTCCAATAACGCTTTAAACACATTATCTCCAGCTTCAACAAAATTCACTATCTCTTTTGTATATAAAGCTACCAAGGCTATCTTACAGCCAGTAGATAAACACTGTACAGGAATCATCTTACCGTTCTTATTTGATTTTATAATGCTTTCTGAGATAAGCTCTGCATCATCTATATGCTTTAGTAAATACTTTGTAAGCCTATCGTTTTTGAGCTTGCCTATCACATTATCAAAGTAACCATCTGCATCATTGATGATAGACCTGTTAAACTTTAAGGTTATTTTCAGCATTAACTGCACCTCCAATACAAATCTTTTATGTACTCCCTCTTCCACCATGTCAAATATCTATCTTTAATGCCAAGTATATCATTTACTATGTTCTGTAAACCACCTATTAAAGACCCATCTCCACTATAATCATCATATCCTGAATTAGCAGAGTATCTATTACATCTAAATGCTTTACCCATCAATCTCCTTGGACAACATTCATCAACAAAACAGCTACTAAGAAACTTCTTACTGTATGGAATCAAAGATACATTGAACAGCTCTTTTGCTAATGCCACCTCCAGATTTTGAATTAAGCTACCATCAAACATCTCATAAACTTCACAGCCGTACTTCACGCTGTATATGCATCTATAATACTTTTCACCAGTCTTTGTATAGTTTTGAAGCTTGTTAAGTAATGGAGATCTGAACTTAACTCTAAGCTTTAAATTAGATAACATAGCCTCCTCTACACATATTGGAGTATACATCCAAATAGGTATGTTTGTTTCACTATTTTCTATGCTCTTCTCTATTTTCTTTAAGTTCTTAACGTATCCACCATCTTCGACCTTATAGTCAGATATGATTATAACACCAATATTAGAGCCTCTAAGTCTATTAAACTCGCTGTTAAATGCTTTCTCCAAGCCTTTATTTCCATATGAAGATACAAACCTAAATAGTACGTTAGGATACATTGCGTGAAGAAGCCTCATGTATAACTGCTTTCCAGAAGACGAATCCTCACAGATTACTAAGATTACCCTCCTCTCACAAGTCATTACACGTAATGTACCACAAGTTGAAACAAGCTTATTGCCGCTTAACCTCATGTTTACACTTATCCTGTCAACGTCTTTTGGTCTTGCTACTCCCATGTTCTGCGCCATAAAAATTGTTAAGTTTACTCAACCTAACGTTCATAGGTTCATTTAAACATCCTAAAATTCTTCTTATGTCTGCATCAGTATACCATTTTATCAAAGTACCACACAACATTCTTATTATGCTTTACTTTACCTACAATGTCTATATGATACTCAAAACCCATGTTATCACCCCATTTAACTCTATTATACCACAAAATTAACTTTTTGTCAAGAAGCAAATTTATCCACTAACACATCTATGTCAGTGGATAAATTCTATATGTCTTAATGGGTTACTTCAATGCCACCCCATTCAACTACTGTACGTTCTGCAAAATTACGCTCAAACTTATCAAGCTTCTGCTCATTTACTTTATAATCTGCATCTACAGCTTCAAATATCATGTTTACTCTAATAAACTGTGTAGGAGCAGGAGTTACAGTAAGCTCCTGAATCATGTTGATTTCCTCAAGTAAACTGAAATAAATATGGTTATACTCATTTCTCTCAAGCTTAGGTAACCAATAGATGATGAACTCCTCTCTTTCTTTATAGTCTAAACCCAATAAACTTAGCTGTTCATCTAAGAACTCTGCTGCATCCTCACCTTTAACTAAGAAGCCATCTCCTTTATTAAAGTTCTCATATACTAAACCAGGAGCCTCACTCTCATAATATAAGCTATACAACTCTTTATCACCTGCAATCAGCTTAGGTCCATCTGCATATACCTCCCAACCTGTTGTATACTTAGGATAGGAACAAGTAATAGCGTCTGGTCTTGAAAGCTCCACTTTTACATTACTTGTATCATAGTTATATAAGTATATAATAGGCTTTAAACAACGCTCTTCATTACTCCTAGCCTCTGAAGGAGTTGCTGCCCAAGCATCTGTACCATTACAATCATCAAAAGCATCACCCAATGTAACTTCACTCTCTGCAACATTCTCTCTGTTCTCTGCTTCAAGTTGTCTAGCCTCATCCAAAGCTACCTCTCTTGCAGAAATCGCATAAACTAATCCTAACAAAGCCGCACACGCTCCAACTAAAAGCAACCTAACTATACTCTGTTTACTCATTTTAATACCCCCGTAAATTATACACTACTGTTAACTTATCTAATACTGCTATAAAATCATGATAGCATGAAGTATAATTATAACGATTATAGTCATCATTTTTAAAGCCAAATTCTTTTCTAATGCTTCTCTCTGATAACTTTTTATAATACTTGCTATAAAACTCTCTACCACAGTACTCGGTATCAAATGTTATCTGATACCTCTGCCTAATAGCCTGCACAACCTTATCTCTATCAGTATTATGATAGATGATACGAGTAGCTGCAAATGCCTCTTTAAACTCCCTCTTGTCTATCGTATAAGGATAGCTCCAAGGCTTGCTGTTGACACCTTCCCCAACAAAGAAGTAGGCTTCATTCTTAATTACCTCGTTGTTAAACACAATCATAAAGCATAACAGATTGTATAACTGTCTACCAGTAAACCTCATAGGTTCCCTAGAAGTCACTTTCAAAGGATAAATGATTAAAGAGTTGTTCATAGGCAAGAACTCTGTTGCTCTACTTCCTAAAATCAAATGATTTATAACTAATCTTTGTATAAATATGAAACCAACTGCTCCATCAGCACACCATAATAGTAAATGCTGATACCAAAACTTGCCATCTAAGTTATACCAAACCCAGAGTAAAACCTCTGTCACAAAACAAGCTATACTCACTTATACTCACGCCCCAATACTGTCATAATAGTTAGCCCAGCAAAGTAATATTGATGAAACAACTACTATAACTAGTTCTGTTATGTTTGGTATGCTTAACTCCATATGTTCAACCTCATTAGCTATGCCTTAAGTTTGTTATTTTAAGTACACCATCTTCTTTATTGAAGTTCCAACCATATAAATGCTTGTTCTCTATCACTGAAGTAGGTATGCTATCTATATGTATACCCTCATACAATATATCATACCCACTATCTATTGCAGTCTGTAAATCCTCTGCAAACTCACTATGATATTTACTGCTTACACTACTAGCAATCCAGCCCATCAAGATAAATAAGGCTATCAACAAAGTAAACTCGTGGTTATTCATGCTCAACCTCCAAAATTAAGGGAAATAACTGATACTATCCTGCATCCTTAATCATCCCCAAGTATCTAAGGCATTACGTATTGCTCAATTAAGCAATCTTATGCCTATATTTTTCATGCCTACCTTAGTTAGTCATCCAACACAATGTATGCCTTCTTATCTTCCTTGCTTAACACATCATACTCAAAGTCATCCATCTGCTTGCCAGGCATACGTCCAACAAATTCAGAGTATTTCAATGCACAGACTGTATACTCATTCATGCCCATGGTGGCTAACAACTTATCATTGTCGCCTCTGCGAATCTTTGAAGCCATCTTACAAGTTCTTGTGTAAGCATCTTTCTCTGCCCCAGTCTTTCCAAGCCCCATTGCCATCTCTACTGCCTTTTCTCTGTTAATTACAAGCATCTTTCATTCTTCCTTTCTGTTTTACCCTACAGCAATGCTTTCTGAACTATTTGCATTGCTCGGTTTGTATTTCATAAGTAGCATTTTCTTTTTTGGAGGCAGTACCATCTCTATACCGTTAAACAGTATAAACATATGCTTCTTACCGTTATTCATGACAAATAACTTATTTGTACTGTCATATACATAAACTTCAATATGATTGTCATCTTTCGCGATGTATCTAACAGATAAGAAATCATTGCATCCTTTTACGCAAGTACCATCTTTTAATTTAAGACCTGTTATCAACTTACTGTTCTTTATGGAACGCTCTTCTCTTGAAGCACTGTACCTCTCAAAATAACATGTCTTTGAATCATTTAGCACCAGTAAACTCTCTTCGTTCATGCTTATCCCTCCAGTATTGTGCCAGCCACTCAACTAACAACATTATACTACGTTTTTGTCATTTTGTCAATAACTTTCTTTAACTTTCTTTAACTTTCTTTCTCTTTTATCACTTTTTTCTAATATTTTCTACATATTTCTTATGCTTGTAATTCATATACACACTGCTTACATCAGCTTTCTTTAAGCAATCACTCAAATACTTAACGTCTTGTGCACTCAGTATTTTACGCCTAAACCTGCATATCACACGATATAGGTCATTCTTATGTATTGCATAATTACTAATGACTCTGGATAAGTTCACACTGTCATTCGTAAATACCACTAAACTTATGAAGTATCCCTCTGATATGCCTAATGTTTGAGCCAAATGCTTAATATGAGAATCATTCTGTAGTACCGGATTATACATTGTATAGTTCGGTCTGTTATAGAGCACCTGTGTCCAAACTCTGTCAGTATCCTTTCCCAAGATAAACCCTTTATGATTCTTGGTTTCTATCACGAAGATACCATAAGGACTAATGACTATATGGTCAATCTGATTGCTACCATTTTTAGTTTTTAAGATTACATCATTAAATACAATATACTCTTTCGGTAAGCTCTGTAGTATGTCTTTTACAGCACGCTCACCAGCCTTACCACTCTTAGTAGCTTCTCTCTTTGACTTGCTCTGAAATAAGAACACAGGCATCACCCTTTCTTGTCTATTATCTATAACCAGTATTATCCTCAGCAACAAGTGCTTCTAAATCTTTCTTTGCTTTCGCAATCTTCTTCTCGAGCTTCTGTCTCTCTTTCTTATCAGTTGCCCTCTCTAACTCTACCTGCGTATCCTTAATAATATTAGTTAACTCTGCACAGCTTTTAAGCTTTCCCATTTTTCTTATGCCTCCATCTCAAAATACTTAATACTAATAAACTCATTATTGAATGCCTTACAATAACCTATCTGGTTATCCGCATACTCTCTATAGCCGTCTTTTTCTACAAGCTTATTCTTATGAGTATGTCCACTCACATAAACTATGTCTTTACATAATCTACTTGATCTGCACCAATCTCTCTTAGGTGTATGTGTTACTACAATGCCTCTGCCTTTTAATAAAGGCTCTATCAAGTCATAAATGTAGTTAATTTTGTCAGACTCAAGGAACTCTTGCTCTCGATTCATTGTATTACGATATATCCTCTGCTCTGCACAAAATCTAGAGTTATACCCAGCAAACCCAAGTCCACCAAATATAATCAGCTTAGCATCTTTTAATCTTTCTGCCAAATCCTCAAAGGCTATGTCAAGCAATTCTTTTTCACTGATCTCTCCAAATCCTTTGTTATTCCAGTAAACTAATTCGTTCTGTAATAACTTGAAGTTCCCCATCTGTGATATGTTCTTATACTCTTTTATACAAGCCTCAAAGTCTTTATACCACCAGATCTCGTGATTTCCTAATATGCTAATTACTTTTATGCCCGCCTTCTTCAGCCTATTGCTAAGCACTGTCATTATATACTGAGAGAAATCACTCTCTCCTAAGTCCCCAACCAGAAGTAATACATCTAACTTATTGCCAGTTGCTTTCTTATATATGTCATTCAACACATAATCAAGCTTCTCCAATAAGTTTGAACCATACTCATGTGTCATGTGGTTCAAGATAAACTCAATATGAAGGTCTAATATATAACCTACTCTGATATTATCTACCATTTTTAAGCTTTCCCCTCTATTCCTGCCTCTTTAGCAAACTTGTTAAAAGCCCTCTTTGAAAAGCCTACACCCACCTTAACTGACTCACTATTTAAAGGATGCCTCAATTTCTTAAATGGGTCTACCATATTTAATAAAGGATTCTCATAGCTTCTCTCGCCCCAGATTTCAAGCTCTCTGATGAATTTCTCTGGCCCAAACATAGTATGCAAGCCATCTGCATTTTCTATTGAAAATATGAAAAACATGGTTGCTGTTCCACCAGATAACGGGCATATACACACGTTATCAGCTGTCTTTTTATTTACCACACGACTCCACCTAATATAGTCATCAGGTTTTCCACGCCCACCTACTATCTTTGCATGCACACCAGGTAAACTTTCTTTGCTGTACACCTTTAAACAGTTTCTCAACAACAACTCTGCATGCTCTTTCATATTATCCGTAAGCCACTTCGTCATATCGAATGATGAATACCAGTCTTTCAGGCTTTTCTCTATCTCTAAAGCCATCTGGTCTTTTATAAGGTACTCATACCCCTTCTGAATCCTATCTAAGGAACCCACATACTCCGGTCTAGCTTGCACGCCATCTAAACTATATAACTTAAGCTCCCTTACGTTTAATTGCAACTCTGATTTATATAAGCTCGCAATTTCACTTTTTTCACATATTTTTTCAACATAAGCCCTATCAAAAATTTCAGCAATGCTACTCTCAAAATTTTGAACTGCTGGCAGGTTTTTGACTCCCTCAATTTTTAATGCCAATTCATATTTTTCAAGACCAACTGCACTTGGAATTAAGCTATCAGGAACTTTAACTTCTCCTTGTAACACTAAATCATTGAATTTTTGCTTTATTAAGACTAATCCTAACATCAAGCTCTCATATCCATTTCCTACATGCAATTTAGATAAAGGAATTACTGCTCCATCACCATCATTTTCATTGAATCCCTCTTTGACTTTGAATGTCATTGCACATCCTTTTGAACAGTAATCAGAATAATCAAGTAAACTATCATAAGGGAATAAGCTACACCTCTTGTCTGAAGCCCACCTGCCATTCCTCTGGTTCAGTATTCTATGCTGTCCAGGATACTTTTCATCAATTCTGTCGTTTAAACTTACTAAGTTAACACCATCTTTAATGAATATTGCGAAATAGCTATCTGATGTATAGTTCACATTTATGAATGTTATATAACACCCATCTCCTAAGCCATCTATTGCTAATATTGCTTCTCCCAAACTATTGAATGTATACAAGTTTCTGTTAAACTTTGATATTCTTATAGGCTTATCTGATTTACGATAGATGTCTAACTTTAACTTCTCTATGTCATATACAACATCTCTTAAGTTAATATGAAGTTTATCCGCATCTCCCAGACTATCTTCCAGCAGTTCAACACCAACTACTGAGCTAAACATCTTACGAAGTGAGTCAACTAAGCTCTTTTCAAGCATCTTCACTTCATCATTGTTAAATACATCATAAAGCTCTTTATATTTCTTTATGTCATCATCAGAACCAGTAAACAATGACCATAAGTCAATACTCAAGTTTTTAAGTCGTTCCTCAACATCCTCACGCAGAACTAATAAACTTATCCTGCCTTCTGTATCATAGCTGCTTAACAACTGCTTTACAAGCTTACTACATACATAGTTTGAGTAGCCATCTGATGCTATCTCAGTCCACTTGTTTATGATGTCACTTATGGTCATTGCTCCACGCCCTCCTACTTTTCTATACCAAGTCTAAGCCACTCAGCTTCAAGACTAATTCGATTCTTTTTAAGCCTGATGTTATATAATGCATCAATCTGATTTAAGATTGACTGAGTTGAACTCACAGGATGAATGTCATTTGCATGCTGCACAAACACATGCTCAAGTAATCTCTCTTTATCTGCACCGTTACGAATTGCAAATAATACTGCTTTAGCAATACTATTTAAGCTACCAGTTTTCTTATTGATGCGGTTCTGCTTAAACTTAGTAAACACCTCATTTAAGTAGTCCAGTTCCTCATAGAATGTATTTAACATATCTGGCAAGCATACAAGTTTACCAGACTTGATGTCACTATATCCAACATAGTTATATCCACCATTTACAACCAAGTTCACAATCGTATTAGTGATCTCACACTTATTTCTCTTGTCACAAGGTTTCCAACAGCCATAACGAGTAAGTACTGTCTTATAGGAGATATAATTTATGTTCCCCTCCCCACAATACTGCTCAATATAATCTTGAATGCCCCAAGCTTTCTGAGATACGTTAATGTCTCTAATCAGCTCTGACTTACTGCCAATGTAATCATTGAATGTATATGAAAACTCGATACCAAGCATTTTAGCGGCTTCAAATCTATGCTGACCATCAATAATCTGATATGTGTTTTTATCCACTACGATAGGCTGACATCTAAGATAGCCATATTTTTCCATCTTCTGCATCAACTCTTTTACATGACTGCTACTCACAGCCCTGTTCTCCATACCAAACTTGAACCGGTTATAATTTTTAGTGACATAAATCTTTCCAGCCTCATTTGTAGTTTTCATTGCTTTACCTCATTTCTATGCCTATTTTTATATTTTGTAATCTCTAACTATGTAAACCTCAGTTGCTCTCAGCCAACCTCAGTTGCTCTCAGCCAACCTCAGTTGCTCTCAGCCAACCTCAGTTGCTCT